>Ga0207416_1000457_pt1 | contig 71597 bp, 89 predicted proteins | sample PaiPotPPM11metaG_FD_184107 | JGI IMG/M metagenome (GOLD analysis project Ga0207416, IMG submission 184107) | Iron sulfur acid spring bacterial and archeal communities from Banff, Canada, to study Microbial Dark Matter (Phase II) - Paint Pots PPM... ... | reverse complement strand
CGGTCAGTGTGGCCCAGAGCGTCGCCGAGCGAATCAAGATACTTTGAAAACCGCCGTTCCGCCGTCGAATTATCACCAGTGCGTTTCACACACTAAGTATAGCACATTTACTAACACAGTAGTACTAACCGCCTACCGCCCGGGGATCGATGACTGGGTCTCGTACCTCGCGGTCGAATACAACGGAGAACCTTCGGGTTCGAGTGCCAACGAAGATCAGCGGTGAGGACCCGCAATGAACCGAAAGCGAGGAACGCGTGATACCGGACGGTTGGCATAACGTCACTGCTCGGCTCGTGGTTCGCGATCCGGCCGCGCTCGTCCGGTTCCTCAGGGATGCGTTCGGCGCGAGCGGCGAGTATCGCGTCGACGCACCGTCTCAAATGAGGATCGGCGACTCGATCGTCATGGTGAGCGGCGTCGGTCCGCGCGCCGCGACGGCGTCCTTTCTCTACCTTTATGTCGATGATGCCGATGCGACGTATCGGCGTGCGTTGGAAGCCGGTGCCACCTCGCTCGAGGAACCGCAGGATACGCCGTATGGTGACCGGCGGGCAATGGTAACCGACCCGTGCGGCAACGACTGGCAAATCGCGACGTACCGCCCGCCGGCGCCGAACGCTTGAGGTTTCCGCACGCTTTGCGAAGCACCAATCACGCGTTCGACGGTTCCTTTTGACTGCGAACAACGCGAGCGCCGTCCTCAGATCGATCCGGCAACGTAGGAGTAGCTGCGAAGATCGGCGCGAAGAGCGGCCGATACTTCATCGCGAGGACGAGCCATAGCGCGAGCACGAACACCGGCGCCCACAGCGAGCTTTGCGCCATCGTAATGTGAAACGCAAAGCTGTTGTAGAGAAACGCCGCGAGCACGATCAGAGCGACCGGGACGAAACGGTTGATCAGCATGAGCACGCCAAGAGTCAGCTGGGCGGCGCTAACGAAGAGCACCCAGTGCGACTTGAAAAAGACGTCATTGAATGCGCCAGCAAGTCCGGGCTCCGGCGGCGGGCTGCTGATGAAGAACGCACTCGCCCCGGCGAAGATAAAGCCGACGCCTAAAAGAAGCCGTGCGGCCGTGGTAGCGATTTTCATGGGATCCTCCAGAAAACAGGTCTGAATTCGTCACGCGCGGTTAGGGCGAAAACTCCACTTCGTGAAGGTGACACGTTCCGTTCCCGATGAGATCGAGAAACCGATTCGTCACGGCGATCGCTTCGTCGCGGTCTTTCACTTCCAGCAGCGCGAAACCGCCGACGACTTCCTTCGCTTCGGTGAACGGCCCGGTCGGTAATCGTGGTGTTGCCGTTCTTGCGCGCTACCGTCAGTTCGAGCATATTCGGCATGCGGCCGCCGGTGTCGATGAGGACGCCGCTGCTCCTCATCTCTGCGATGAACGAGCCCATGCTCTCCATCTCCTTTTGGGTCGGGGGCTCAGAAGCAGCCGTCGGAGCGATCGTCACGATGGAAAGAATCCTCATTTGACGACCTCCCGGAGACGCTTGTTCGCTTTGACCAGGACCACAAATCGCATGGATCACTCTCCTCTGGTGGGTACTCTACGCATACGTCGAACGAGCGGCTGCACGATCGACAGGACGCCGCAAGATCTTTTGCACCGGTTCCTTTCGGCCGGCCTGGCCCCGCGCGCTCGCCAAATCGCCGGCTGGTGTCCTCATCGGGCTATGCCGGCGAACGGAAACACGCGCCCACCGACGGAACCATCGTCTTCGAGAGGGCGATGTCCCATGACAGTCGAGAGCATGGTCTGGATCGCGGGCGGCGAGTTTCTCATGGGTTCGGATTCGTTCTATCCCGAGGAACGGCCGGTTCGCCGTATCCCCGTCGACGGTTTTTGGATCGATCGGTATCAAGTCACGAACGACGAGTTTCGGCGGTTCGTCGACGCGACGGGGTATGTGACCGTCGCGGAGCGGCTGCTGGATTTCGCGGGAGTCCCCGGCGCACCGGTCGAGACCTATCCGGCCGGGTCACTCGTGTTTCACCAAACGGCCGGCCCCGTCGACTTGGGCGATTCGCGCAACTGGTGGTTCTACGTGCTCGGCGCGCAGTGGCGTCACCCGCTCGGCCCGGAGTGTTCGCTCGACGGCCGCGGCGATCATCCGGTGGTGCACATCGCCTACGAAGATGCCGAGGCGTACGCCACGTGGGCCGGCAAAGCGTTGCCGACGGAGGCGGAATGGGAGTTTGCCGCGCGCGGCGGTCTCGAGGGCGCGCCGTTCACGTGGGGCGACGAGATGGAGCCCGGCGGCAGAATCATGGCCAACACGTGGCAAGGCGAATTCCCGTGGTGGAATTCGAAGCGTGTCGGGTACGAACGCACGTCGCCCGTCGGTTCATTCCCGCCGAACGGCTACGGCTTGTACGACATGGCCGGCAACGTCTGGGAGTGGACGATGGATTGGTATCAGGCGCGTTCGGGCCAGACGCCGGCGAAAGCGTGCTGCGCGCCGGAAGAGAGCTACGATGCGGCGGAGCCCGAACTGCGGATCCCGCGCAAAGTTCTCAAGGGCGGTTCACACCTGTGCGCGCCGAACTACTGCCTGCGCTTCCGTCCCGCGGCGCGCATGCCGCAAATGGTCGACACGGGGATGAGCCATCTCGGCTTCCGCTGCGTGCAGCGAACCTAACCGCGGGGCGCCGCGTCAGAGCCGGATATGGAGCGTACCGCCTCCGATGCCGCCCCCCAGCAGCGAGTGAATGATGATCCCGAGCCGGCCACCCTGCGGGGTGCACGGATCGACCGGCCCGCCGACCGGGACGGGAGCCGGCCCCGAGCCGTAGATCGGGATCGGCGGACGTTCGGTCCAGCCGCCGTTCGGCGCCGCCGGCGGCGGCTTCGTTCCGGCGTGCGGCACCGGCGCATCGACCGGCGCGCTCGCGGTCGAGACCGACGGATCCGCCGAACTGGCCGGCGCATAGACGCCGGCGGCAGGCTGGGTGCGCGGCTGCGGTAACGGCGCCGGCGCGGTTCGTGTCGCGGAACCGTGGTGCGCGGCAGCGATCGCGGCGCTCGCACGTGCGTGCGCCGCGCGCGCCGCGGCCTCTTCGAGCGCTGCTCTCTTGCGCAGCGCTGCGATCTCGGCTTCTTGCGCCTGCACCTTCGCGCGAAGTGCGATCGCCTCGCGGTTCGGATGCCGGAACACGGCCGGCGAGTGGACGATCGCCGCGCGATGCACGATCGGGTGCGGCGGCGCGACCTGCACGTGCACCGGCGTCGTCGGGACGAGCGCGCTGCGGTGCGCGACCCGCGCCGGCGCGGCTTTCTTGACGATGTGCCGATGCGCGGCCGGCCGTGACGGTGCTGGGACCGAAGTCTTCGACCGCGGCGCGGGCTGCGCCGGCGAGCTGCGATGCGTGACCAGCGGGGTCAGGATGTAGCCGGCGGCAACGGAGACTGCCGCCGTGACGGCGAGCGCAACCGTGCCGAAGCGGCGCGTCGTCCATGCGAGAACCGCGCGCTCCGTCTGCGGCGGCTCGTTCGCATAGAGAGTGGGGTGTCCGAGGAAGAGGCGCTCGGCGAGGATCGGATCCTCGAGCGACGCTAAGCGATCCTCGAAAACGCCCGGATTGGAAGGCAGTTCGACCGACATAGCGATCACCTTCGGGGCGCAGAACTACGTGATGTGCACGGAACGTAGCGATCAATACTGAGAGTTCCCTGGGGCGTGACCGACGCGGTTAGACTCGGCTTCGTTTGATCCGATCGCCATACGCGATGACGTAGTCGCGGAACGCGCGGGTAGATGCCGGGAGATACCGGTCTTTCATCCAGATCGCGCCGATGCTGCGTCCCGCGAGCGGCTCGGTGATGTGCAGCCGAACGCAACCGTTTGTGTGAGGCGTCGCCGTCGGGACGATCGCGACGCCGAGCCCAGCGGCGACGAACCCCGCGATCGTCCCGGATTCCTCACCCTCGAACGTGATCGTTGGGACGAAGCCGGCCTTGCGACACAGATCGTCGCCCAGCTCGCGCATCGCGGTGTTCGGCTTGTACGAAACGAATGGTTCGGAGGAGACCTCGTGCAGCCGCACCGAGCGGCGCTTCGCGAGCCGGTGGCCTCTGGGCACGATGAGGACCAGCTCCTCGTCGCCGAGCCGCTTCCACGCCAGGCGCGGATTCGTCACCGGCCCCGACGTCAAGCACAAGTCGACTTCGCCCGAGACGAGCGCTCGCTCGAGCGCCGCAGCGGGGCTCTGGCTCAAATCGAATCGCACGCTTGGATGTTGTTCTTTGAACCCGCGCACGAGCTCAGGGACGACCTCGACGCCGAGCGTGAAGAGAAAGCCGAACGCAATGATGCCGTGCTCGACACCGCTCAGATCGGCGAGCTGACGGCGACCTTCCTCGAGCTCACGAAGCCCGCGATCGACGTACGGCAAGAACGCCTCACCGTAGCGGGTGATGCGGACATTGCGGCCGGCCCGTTCGAACAGCGGGACGCCGAGCTCGCGCTCGAGCCGCCCCAGCGACCGGCTTAGCGCCGGCTGCGTCATGCCAAGCTGCTCGGCGGCGCGCGTGACGTTCTGCGTGCGGCCGACGGTGCGAAAGTATCCGAGCTGCTCCCAATCCACGATTCATAGCCTTTCGGTCATGCATTTTGCTTTCCCCCGGCATTGGACCGCATGATTCGATCGGAGTAGCCTCGTGAAGTGTCCCGATCTTCGTCCCTCGTCGTCCCCGCGCTGTACCTCGCTACCACCGCCGCCTTCGCAGACATGTACGTCACCCAGCCGATCTTGCCGCAGCTTGCCGGCGACTTCGGCGTGAGTGCGGCGACCGCAGGATTGACGATCTCGGCGGTCGTGCTGACGACGGCCCTGTCGTCGAGCGCGTACGGGCCGCTGAGCGAGGTTCTCGGACGGCGGCCGCTCATGGTGTGGGGCTCGCTGCTCCTCGCGGTCGCGACGTTCGCGTGCGGCTTCGCGTCATCGTTCGGGATGCTCGTCGCGCTCCGCGCGCTGCAGGGCGTTTTGGTCCCGTGCATCTCTGCGCTCGCGGTCGCGTACATTCACGACGATCTCAGCGGTTACGACGCGGGCACCGTCGTCGGCGGGTATGTCGCGGCGTCGGTCGCCGGCGGACTCACCGGGCGCATCGTTTCCGGTCTCGTCGCCGACGCCTACGGTTGGCACTCGACGTTCGCGGTGTTCGCGGCGTTGACGCTGGCCGGCGCGCTTTCGCTGGCATTCACGCTGCGCGGCAGCTCGGTACGTCCGTCGCGTGCGAACGTGCTGCACGACCTCGCCGCATCGTACGGCGGGATGCTGGGACATCTTCGCGACGTGCGGCTCGTCGGCGCGTTCGCGATCGGTGCCGCGCTGTTTTTCGCCTTCATCGGCGTCTTCACGTACCTTCCGTTCTATCTCACCGCTGCACCGTTCCATCTCACGACCGCCGCGATCTCCTGGCTCTACGCATCGTACCTCGCAGGCGTGCTGGTGTCGCCGGTCGCCGGGCGGCTCTCACGCCGCTTCTCGAGACGGCTGATCATGGGGGCGGGAATCGCGATCGCGATGGCAGCAATCGTGGCGCTCCTCGCGCACGCACTCGTCGTGATCATCGTCGCGTGCGTCGTCCTGTGCGCCGGGATGTTCCTCGCGCAGCCGATCGCGCCGACGTACGTCGCGCTGACGGCCGGCGAAGCGAAGGGGAGCGCGACAGCGCTCTACCAGTCCTTCTACTACCTCGGCGGTGTCTTCGGCTCGACGCTTCCGGGTCTCGCGTGGGATCGGTGGGCTTGGCCCGGTGTCGTCGCGACCTGCAGCGCGAGCCTCGTCGTCGCGCTGCTGGCGGACTTGCTGCTGTGCGGGCGGCTGCCCTCCGATCAGTCGGAATCCGTCCCGCGGTTCAGGAAGAGCGCCGCCGCGATCACGACGGCATAGCCATGATCGTTTCTTCCGGCTCGAGAGGAGTGCCCATCGCCGCTTGGGCTTCCTGAGCGGTCGCTGCGCCGCGGAGGACGGTGGCGACGAGAACGGCCACGATAGAGCCGACGAGCGAACCCAACGGGTACACCCAGTATGTCGAGAGGTCGCCTCGCACGAGATCCGGACCGAACGCGCGAGCTGGGTTGAACGCGGCGCCGTCGTACGGTCCACCCATCGTTCCCGCCGCCATGACATAGGCGCCGACGGCCAGGGGGATGTACGCGCCGTCGAGCTTCGGCCCATTCGCCATACCGAGAACCATCAACACGATGCCGAAGGTGAGGATCGCTTCGAATCCGACGGCGCCCAATTCGTGTCCGGGCGCCGGGATCGTCGCCGCAAGATTGCCGCCCGTGCCAAAAAGCGCGCGGGCAACCAGCGATCCGACGGCGGCTGCGAAGAGCTGCACGACGAAGTAGACGCAGGCCATGGGCCAGCCCGTGTCTTTCCGCAGGGCGAATGCGAACGTCGCCGGATTGAAGTGCGCCGAGATGTCTCCGAGGAAGTACACCGCCGTGGTGAGCCACAGAGCGGAGACGGTGGAAAGGATGAACGCGTACTGATACTTCGCGAGCTCGGCGCCGCCATAGGTCGCGAGGATCGCGGCACCCCGCGAGAGGACGAACGTCAAGCCTGCGGTCCCGATGAATTCCGCGATGACGCGACGCAAACGGTGTCGTTGGCTCGTCCAATCGGCGGTAAACCGAGTCCCGATCTCGGCCTGGAGAGCCCGGCGGCCGACGGTGTTCACGTTTTCGCCGGGACGTCCGCCGATTCCGGATGCGTCATGTTGATCGGAACGACGACACGGTCGTAGAGCGCTTCGTCTACGCCGTTCGCCAGAGCCGCCTGCTTGAGCGTCTCGTTGTGGTCGATCGCGTAGTGCGAGATCTTGGCCGCATTATCGTACCGATGACCGGCGACAACGCGGTAACCATCATCACCGACCGATTGACGTTCGCCTTGAGCTGCGCTTCGTTGAGCTCGGCGCCTTCGATCATGAACTCCCTGAAGTGGTCGCACATGTCGGCCATGATCAACGCTGAGTGAAGGCAGTTGTTGATGATGATCGGCCGGAAGGCGTTGAGCTCGAAATTCCCCTCCGAACCGGCCATCTGAACCGCCACGTCGGATCCCATGATTTCGATGCAACACATCGCTAGACGAAGAGCGCTCGCCGTGCAGTCGCCCGAGGTACTGAAAGCGCGCGAGGAGGCGCTGCATCGCTTCGTTCGCTACCGGCGCGTGCGGCTCGCGCCGCCCATCGCCCTGCAACCCTTATCGTCGGCGTCGGCTTGCGGGTGAGGCGCGGGTGATGAGCGGTGGAAAAAAGAGAGGTGCTCTGAACGCATGTTTCATCTCGACCAACTCACCGATTACGGCTTACTGTTTCTTCGAATTATGGCCGGCGCGATCTATGCCGACAGCGGTTTCAACGATCTCAAGGATCCGGGCGCGCGCAGCAAGAGCATCGGATTGCCGAAAAGCGTTACGATTTTCGTAGCCGTGGCCGAGGTCGCCGGCGGAGCAGCACTCATCTTGGGCGTGCTCCAGCAGCTGGCCGCGATCGGATTGATCCTCATCATGTTCGGCGCGATTCAGAAGAAGATCTTCGTCTGGAAAACCGGCTTTTGGGGCAACGATGGACTTGGCTGGTCGTACGATTTGACGCTGATCTCGATACTGCTTGTCATCCTGTTCACAGACGGTGGCAGGTTCGTCCTCGTCCGCTAGATTCGTAGAAGCGGACGGCTATGGCCAATGGCGTTCGTGAGGACCCCGACCATCGGGTTGTCGCCGGGATTCATGTCGGTGAGCGGCGTACGATCGCGGCGCCGATCCCGCGCGAACCGCCGGTAACGACCGTGACTTTTCCGGCCTGCGGCTGGGCGAGGGAAGTGGTCAAGACGTAAGTCCTTCGAAAGCGACGTTCGCAACGTCGCGCAGGTTTTGAGGTGAAGTGCCCGCCTTCGCACTGATCTTCAAGCCGAGCAGGAGCGACTGGAGAAAAAGTGCGCCGGCGTGAGGATCGAGTGACGGTCGCACCTCACCGGCGCGCACGGCTTCGCGCAACGCCGTCTCGAACGCGTCCTGTAGCCGCGCGGCTGCGGCCGCGCCGAGCGCTGCGACGGCCTTGTCGGCGCTGCCGAACTCGCAGATCGCGCTGACGCCCAGGCACCCCAGCGCACGTTCTTCCGCGCTCGCCGACGCATAAGCGGACACGACCGAGCGAATCGCGGCGAGCGGCGAGGGTCCGGCGCGAAGCTGCGCGACGACGGCATCGACGGAACGGGTTTGATAGCGCTCGAGCGCTTCGAGATAGACGCGGCGCTTGTCGCCGAAGGTATCGTAGAGGCTTTGGCGGCCGATCCCCATCGCGTAACGCAGGTCGTCGGTCGACGTCGCTTCGTAGCCGTTGCGCCAGAACACATCGAGCGCCGCGCCGAGCGCGACGTCGCGATCGAATGCACGCGGACGGGCCATGAACGGAGGCTAGCGCATTCTGGACAGCATTGTCAATAACAAGCGCTGCCCGGCCGGCTGCGTCGCGATGAAGAAGCCGTGGGTTCGGGGTACAAGCCTACGAACGTGGACCCTCGGTCGTGGAGATACCGCGGGTCATGCGGCGGAGGGGATTGTGACCGTAATACCAGGTGCCGCGCTGGATGCGCCCCAGGGGCGGCTGGCGTTGCTCGTACGCGCCGGCGAGCTTTTCCATCGGTCGCTCGACCTCGAAGAGACGCTGTCGAACGTCGCACGCACAGCGGTGGAGTCTTTCGCGGAGCTGTGCTTGTTCGACCTGATCGACGAACACACGGACCGCCTCTATGTGAGCGTCGGCGCGCACCGTGATCCGCAGATCGAGTCGTCGCTGAAGGCGATGGTCACGTCGATTCTCCAGTCGGAGGCGCGGGGAATGCATCCCGCCCGCTACGTCGCACAAACCGGAGAGTCGTTCTTCGTGCCGGTTTTCGACGAGTCGACGCTGATGGAGCACGCGTCGTCGGATGAGCACGAGTCGTTCATGCGGCTGATGATGTACCGGTCGAAGATCGTGGTTCCCGTGGTGGCGCACGGCGGCATCTTCGGCGCGCTGACGTTCGTGCGAACGGACGATTCCGAGCCGTTCGATATCGCGGACATGCAGGCCGCCGAAGAGCTCGGCCGCCGCGCTGGGCTCGCCGTCGCGAACGCGAAGCAGTACCGCCGCGAGCAGCACGTTGCGGAAACGCTGCAGCGTGCGTTCCTCAACGACGAACTGCCGAACACCGAGACGCTGCAGTTCAACGCGATGTATCAAGGCGCGCAGGTCGACAGCGCGCTCGGCGGTGACTGGTACGACGCGTTCGCCGTCAACGGACGCATCGTGATGACGATCGGTGACGTAACCGGGAAGGGGGTCGACGCGGCGCGGCTGATGGTGCAGCTGCGGCAGTGGGTCCGCATGACGGCCGTCGTCTCGCCCGACCCGGCGCAGATGATGACGCTGCTCAATCGCGCGCTCATTCTCGAGGGACGCGACGAGCTAGCGACGGCATTCATCGCCGTGATCGATCGCGCCGACCACACCGTCACCTACAGCTCCGCAGGGCACCCACCCCCGATTCTAAAGCCCATCGACGGCCCTCCGTCGCCCCTGCCGGGACCCGCATGCGTGCCGCTCGGCGTAGCGCCCGACACGCAATACGTCAGATACACCGTGCCGCTGGACAGCGCCGCGCTGCTGATGTTCTATACCGACGGCTTGACGGAGGTCGACCGCGACCCGGTGTTGGGCGAGGCGGCGATCGAACACCTCCTCGCCGGCGAAGAGGTGCTGTACGCGGCGAACCCCGCACGCTTCGCGAGCCGCCTCATCGCGGGAAAGCGCGCACGCGACGACATCGCGATCTTGACGGTGCGCTTCGGGCGTACGAAAGGCCGTTGGGCGTTCGACGTTGAGGATTCCGCAGCCGCGTACGCCATCAAGCGCGACTTCGTGGCCGCAGTGACGAACGAGTCTGACGGTACGGCGGACATCAACGCGTGCGAGATGATCTTTAGCGAGCTGGTCGGTAACGTGCTGCGGTACGCGCCCGGACGATTGAGCCTAGGACTTTCCGTGGATGGACGCGGGACCTGGCTCCACGTGATGGATGACGGCCCCGGCTTCAACGGACCGCCGTCGCTGCCGATGGATCTCTGGTCGGAATCGGGCAGAGGACTCTTCCTCGTCGCCGCGCTCGCGGAGGAGTTCCGCATCGGACGGCTTCCCGTGTACGGCACGTATGTGAAGGTCCTACTGCCGAGGAAGAGCCCACAGCAGCCCAAGGCGTCGACGCAGTCGCCACCGCCGACTACGGAAAGCAGCTCGTCGCGCGGCGCTCGGCATGTGCGCCTGAAGCGATGACCGCTGCGTCGAACGCTGCTTCGTCGATCAATCCTCGAACGAACGCTTTTGCGATGAGATTCTGTCGGCTCATCGCACCGAGCTTCGCGGAAAGCTCATTCACGCACTCCTCGCTAAAGGCCACACTCAGGCTGCGCTTTGCGGCGATCTGGGCCGTTGTCAAACCGTACGCGAGGTCCCCCAAAACAGCTACTTCCAACGACGTCAGCTCGTTATCATTCGTGATCAATGTTCGTCCCTCGACTTCGCGATGCTTCGACGTCCCGGATGTTAGCAGCGATACCTTAAGCTCTGCTGATGGTTGCAGACTCGGTCGCGATGCGAGTTCGCCGTCACGATGTGAAGTGCCCCGAAACACTTTGCACCGGAAGCGCATACATCGAATACTGGACCAGTCCCACCGTTCGCAAAACATGACGAGGCGAGCAAGTCGCCGCTCGAACGCGTTCGGCAGACGCGGCGTCTTGCTTGTCGCGGTTCGTCTTCTATCGCCGTAACCGCGCGTGAACGGGGCGGGTTGAGGGCGGCATGAAAGCCTGGATTGCTGACGACTACGGCCCTCCATCGCGCCTACGGTTCGGCGAAATCGAAACGCCACGTGTCAGCCAAGGCTCAGTACTTGTGCGCATGCGGGCGGCCGCCATCAACCCGTTTGATGTAAAGATCATTACGGGGGCGGTGAAAGATTTCATGCCGCTCAAACCTCCGTATGTGCCGGGCATGGACGGCTCAGGTGTGATCGACAGCGTCGGCGCCGGCGTCACGGAATATGCACCCGGCGATGCGGTCCTCGGATTTTTTACTGCAGGTGGAACGCTTGGCGAGTTCGCCATCATTTCTCCCGGCGCCAACGGCCTCGCGCGAAAACCTGATGCGCTCGATTTCGCGCATGCGGCCGCAATTCCCGAGACCGGCCTGACCGCAATGACCATTCTCCGGGCGTTCGAACTACGCGAAGGCCAACGGCTGTTGATTATTGGTGCGACCGGCGGTATCGGACTCTTTCTCACGCAACTTGCGCGATTGCGCGGCGCTCACGTAGTTGCCACGGCGCGCGCGGAAGATCGCGAATACATCCGCTCACTCGGAGCGGACGATGACGTTGACTACGCCGCCGGCGATGTCGTCACGCAGGTGCGCAAGCGTTATCCCGACGGAGTCGATGCGGTAGTCGATGTGATCAACAGCGGTGAAGCGCTGCTTGCTACCGCCGGTGCGCTCAAAGCGGGGGGCACATTGGTTTCGTCGCTTTATGGACCGGACCAGAGCGCCTACCCGAACGGCGTGAGCGTGCACTACATTCAAGATAGCCCGCAACCAGGTGATCTCGCCGAACTTGCACGTCTCGCGTCAACGGGAAAGTTGCGGGTCGAAATCGGCAAGACGTATCCGATCGTCGAAGCGCCGAAGGCACTTTCCGACCTGACGGATCCGACGAAGCACACGCGCGGCAAGCTCGTCGTGACGACTTCCTAGCGGGCTCACTCACGGAATCGGACCGGCCCGCCGCGGGGCATGTCGCCGGAAACCACTCGTGGGATCACCCGCGCCTGACGACGCTCAGCGACGCGCAGATCGAAATGCAGATACTGCAAACCAACGCGGCGTTCATCGAGGTGCTCGGAAATGCGCCGACGCTCTTCCGGCCACCCTTCGGCGACCGCGACGAAAGAGGGAGGCTATCGCGACAGGCCTCGGGCTGACGACCATGATGTGGGACGTGTCCTGTGAATACTGGAAGCGGCTGGGGGTAGAGGCAATCGCTGAGGCTGTCGCGGGCGCCGCACCGGGCGAAATCGTGTTGCTGCACGACGGCGGCCGCACCGAACGGTCACAGACGGTCAAAGTCCTGGAGCTCGGCCTCGCTCGGGTGTTCTCGACACCGATAGTCTAGACGAATGACGCCGCGCTGCGATTGAGCCCGCGGCTTGCAAATCCATGCACCGCACCAGCGCATACTGCGTTCCCTTGAGCCGTCCGCGCGGGCTCGCACGGGATGAGTCCCGGGCGTAGAAGCGCGGAAAGCCCTTGCCTGTTGCCACCCGTACCGATGCGGGTTACGTTTGCTAAGTCGCTACACGCAAACCAGAGGCACCCCGAGATGTTGAAGCCGGGCGATAGGGTCTACATTGACCGCACAAGCGAAGAAGGCACCGTGAAAGACGTTCGTCCCCACGAAATCCTCGTGCGGGTGAAGGTCGCCGGAGGGCACGAAGATCGCAAATATGCCCATGAAGACCTACGCCTCGACCCTACGATGAAAGAGGCCTCCGACTTCTACGACCACTGACCGAGAATTACCACTGACCAGTTCAGGAACACGTGATGCAGGCGCTGAGCTTCGCAAAGGACATCCGCCCGATGTTCACCGATCTGGACGTGGCTCACATGAAGCGGGCCGGAATGGACCTCTCCAACAAAGACGACGTGGCAACGCACGCGGCAGCCATCTACAAGATGGTTACCGAGGGCATCATGCCTCCCCCCGACGCCGGAGAAGGTCGCTGGTCACCCCAGATGTGCGAGCGATTCAAGCAGTGGCAGATCCAAGGTTGTCCGCCATGAGCGGCGTTATGGGACTCGTACGATCAGCTGGTGGTGCGCGTCGACGCCGATTTGTCCGCGTTGCGTTCCATGATCGCGACCGTCGCTGTGGAAGACGAGCAGAATCGCTTCGGAATGCGTTACGTTGCCGGGGATCGTAATCTGCAATGCCGCCGTGCCGTCCGATGAGGCACTGAACGAGTTCGACGATGCCGTGCCGTCGAGCGGCGTGAAGGACACCCCGGCGTCGCTGAAATGATTCTCGAATAAGCTGTAACGGCCGTTCTTGACCAAACCAGAAAACGTAAGGGACGCCCGCGTATTACCGCCGACGGACGTCAGCGAGACCGTGCCGCGGGCGCCAAACCATTGCGCGAGGGTGAAGCCGAGAGCCCGGCCTCGTGCGTTCGCCGCTGGTGTCGAGGGATCGTCGACGCCGAACGCCGGCCGGAAGCCGGTGACGTGGTTGATTCCTTGGGGACCGGTTGCGGCGACGGCGGCCGCGTCCGCCACGAAGATTTGCGGATCGATAAGGTTCGCCGTCTTCGCCTCGACGGAGAAGAAGGCCGAATGGGGCACGAATCCGTAGGTTTTGGCGCCCGCACCGCCCGATTGTGCGGTCGCCGTGCCGAAGGTCAGGGCGAACGCGGTGATCATGGTGAAAAGCACTCGAGTCATCGTAGCTCCTTTAGGGGTTCCGCCCACCATTGTTCGGCAAGGTGTGCCGCGCGACCACCGCCTACGGGCTGGAGTTTACGATAAGCGCGCGGGCTCCGCGCTTACGGTTGGCGAGTCTTCGACAGCGCGAAGCCCTGTGAGGTCCAGAATGAGCAACGATGTTCGGCGTTCGTGTCCTTTCCGGTGGCCACGACGCCCGGGATGAGCGGCACGGCAGTGGTTGGACCTCAACCGGCGTCAATCTGCAGTCGCCGCAAAATCCGATCGCGTACCTGACCGACGCCGCGGCGGTTCTTGCCAACGGCGGCGGAACCGGGGTGCAGGCCGACGCCTTCGCGCTCGCCGGGAACTACGTGCAGTCGTCGACGCGCAGCTATACGTCCGCCGGTTTTCACCCCTACTCGGTGCTGGCGCTCCCCACCGCGGCCGTCGGCAGCTCGGGGGCTCGGCCTGGCATACAGGCCGTAACGAAAAGCAGATGACTGGATAGGAATGCTAAAGCGTCCTCGCTATCGCGAAGAGCGAACCCACGTTCAACCTAAGCCGCCGTGCTACGTCTGAAGATGAAGCACCATTTGACGTTCAGGGGGGCCGCCGCCGGTGCAATCAATAGTACCTGCGTCGACAAATCCGTGCCGGCGGTAAAGGACCCGCGCGTGTTCGTTGCTTTCGACGACGGCCAACGCGATTTTCGCGGCTTGTTGTCTTCTCGCCCACTGGACCACTGCTGCAACCAGCGAATCGCCGACGCCTCGACCCCGGGCAAAGGGCGCAACCCACATCGAGATCAGTTCGCTTGTTCCGTCTTGATTCGCAGCAGTGCCGCTCACAATGCCGGCAGCCTTCCCGTTGAGGTGGGCGACAACGTTGAACGGTACTGTGGAAAGGCGAGCGCGCCACCGCATCTCCGTATCGCCTTCGCCTTGCCATTCTGCAAGCGTAGAGCTAAAGGCATATGGCGCTTCCCTCAGTGCTTCCAATCGTAGGTCGCGCCAAAGCCGCCAGTCGTCCGCGCCGATCACCCGAACATCGATTGAGGGAAACTGCATCGCGGATTTGAGCGACCGCTTCATGCCCGTCCCTCCACGGTAACGATCACGCTTTCCTTCGGACTTTGCGCTCAGCGTACCGATCGAGGAGGCCGGGGCAGTCGGCGCACGCGATCGTCCCAGCGCGGTGACGCGGCACACCGGACGCTGCGAGTTGTTCGGCGAGCAGATCGGACCACGAGCGGAACGCGGCGCTGACGGCTCGCATGACGTCCGCATGCGTCCTCTGCGAGTTGCTTTTTGCCCTCAGGAAAGTGGTGGTAAATCGAACCCCGCGGAGCCCGCGCTCACGAAGGCCTTGACGGCGGCGCTCATGCGCTGGGAAAAGGTCCCGCATATCCCGCTCTTTCTCGAGAACACTGCGGCCTTCGTTCACGAGCTCGACGAGGACGCGATGGCGACGGCCAACGGGGAGAGCAACTACGTGCGGGTGCAGATCCTCACGCCGGTCGGCGTGCTCGACCGCGAGAAGAAACTCGGCGTCACGAAGGAGATGACCGAGATCATCGCTGCGCACGCGGGAGATGCGACGCTCGTAGAGCGCACGTGGTGTCTGATCACGGAAGCGCCCGACGGCGGCTGGGCATCGATGGACACGCCTACACATCGGCCGAGATTGGCGAAGCCGCGCGCAGAGAACTCGCCGCCGGCACGTAGCGGCTTACTCGTCCAGCTTGCTTTCCAGGTAGAGCCGCACCATCGCGCGCAGCTCGGCGATCGCGCCGGCGTCGCGCTCCGCGCTCAGCGATTTCATCATCTTCAAGTTCTGCAACAGGACCACGGACATGTCTTCGGCCTGCTCGTTGCTGAGCCGCGGATCGCGCAGCTTGAGCACCCGGACGATGTGACGGAGGAAGGCGCTAAGGAACTCGCCGCGCCGCACTGAGCCGTCCGGACGCGCGTCCAGCAGGGCGACAACGGCGGCCTGCGTCTCGCCGCGCGCCTCCGTCATCGTGGCGAGCAGAGCGTCTGCGAATGCCGCCGTCGAGGACTCGGGGCGGGTGTCGATCTTCTCGAACGCCGCGTCGATGAGCTCGCTGTAGCGCGCGATCAGCGCGTCCGCCAACGCCTCCTTGCTCGGAAAGAACCGGTAGAGCGAGCCGATCGGCGCGTTTGCCCGCGCCGCGATCTCCGCCATCGTCGCCGCCTCGAAACCCCGCTCGGCGATCACCTCAGTGCCGGCTCGCAGGAGCGCGGCGACGCGCAGTTTCCCCGGCCTGCGCTGCGGCTCGAGGGCGGCGCGGCGGGCTGGGGCAGGGGCCAGTCTCCGTGAGCTCATCTTCTAAGAACGTACAGTATGCGAACTCGGCGTCAAGTACGCCGGCCCGCAACCACCTCAAAGTTGAGCGTGTCCTCAAGTATCATGCTTGAGGATATGCTCGCTTATCAGCCTGCGAACCTGCTGCGCCAGCGGTTCTCGGAGTTCCTCGCCGCCGACCTCGACGACGATGCCCAACGCTTCTACGCTCGCATGGCGGCCGACATAGCCGCCGTGGCGGCAGGCGCCGGTCTGTCATTGCATCCTACCGGCGTCGTCCAGACGCTCCTCGAGGCGCTCGCCGCAGCGCCCGCGGCAAGAGCTGCCTGCTGGCGACGGTTGTACCGCCAGATCATCGTCCTGGTAGCGGGACGGGCCAACAACGACACCTTCGACGACGGCAAAAGCGGCCCGGCGCTTGCGCGGCTGCGCCAGTTCCTCAACGAAAACGGAGACCTCGCCGGTCCGCCGGCATTCGAGACGTTCGGACGGTTGGTATTCGGCAGCAGCGCGGGAGCGTAGGGTGGCGATCGAGCAGCGGCGCGACGTTACGGAGAACGGCCTTCGACTCGTGCTGATCGTGGCCGGCGTCATGCTGGCAGCGCTGATGCAGACGCTCGACACGACGATCACCAACGTCGCGCTTCCGAACATCCAAGGGAACTTGGGCGCGAGCCAGGACGAGGGGACGTGGGTCGTCACCGCCTACACGATCGCCGCGATCATCGTCATCCCGCTCACGCCGTGGCTGCAAGCCCGATTCGGCCGCAAAGGGTATTTTCTGACGTCGATCGTCGGGTTCACCGTCGCGTCGATGCTCTGCGCCTGGTCCGGAAGTCTCGACCAGCTCGTCGTCGCGCGCGTCGTGCAGGGTGCGTTCGGCGGCGGGCTGCTGGCGACGTCGCAATCGATCCTGCGCGATTCGTTCCCACCGAAACACCTTGGCCTCAGCCAAGGGATCTTCGCGATCGGCGCCGTCATGGGACCCGCACTCGGACCTCCCCTCGGCGGCTTTCTAGTCGACAACGCATCGTGGAACTGGGCGTTCGAGATCAACCTCGTCCCGGGCACGATCGCGGTCGTGCTGCTGTTTCTGCTGCTGCGCGATCCCGACGCGAAGCGCAACCTCCCCATCGACGCGCCCGGCCTCGCGCTGCTCGCCGTCATGCTCGGCACGCTGCAGTACGTGCTGACCGAAGGCGAGCGGCACGACTGGCTCTCGGATCCTGCGATAGCCTGCAGCACGGCGGTCAGCGCGCTCAGCTTCGTCGGCTTCGCGTGGTGGGAGCTCTTCGGGACGAAAACGCCGGTCGTCGACTTGCGTATCCTCGCGAATCGAAGCGTCGCCGCCGGAACGATCCTCTCCCTGGTGATCGGCATCGCAGCGCTCGGTTCGTCGTACACCTTGCCGCAGCTCACGCAAGGTCCGCTGGGCTTCTCGCCCTCGCTCAGCGGGTTCTTGTTCCTCGTGCGCGCGTTCCCGATCATGCTCGCCACGTTGCCACTGGTCTTCCTCGCGTCGAAGATCGACACGCGCGTGTTGGTCGCCTTCGGCTTTCTCGTCGTCGGGATCTCCAGCGGTCTCTTGGGCTCCGCGACGACGTCCGACTCGTCGTTCGGTACGTTCGTCGTGCCGCTGATCCTCTCGGGGATCGGCATCGTGACGCTCTACATCCCGCTCTCGATCGCCGTTCTCGGCGCGACGACGCCCGAGCAAGGACCGAAGGCGAGCGCGTTCCTGAACCTCGGGCTGCAGCTCGGCGGATCCGCCGGCATCGCTGCGCTCACGGTTTTCGTCGACCAGCGTGAAGCGTTCCACTCCACGATCTTGGCCGGGGCGGCGACGCTGGGCAACCTGAACGTTCGCGACTTCGCCGGGACGACGGCGCAATTGGCGCGCCTCATCGACACGCAGTCGACTGTCCTCTCCTATGCCGACGCGACGTATCTCATCGGGCTGCTGGGCATTCTGTGTATTCCGCTTGTGCTTCTGCTGAGACGGCCGCGAGCGGCCCGCCAAGCGGTGGAGATGAGCGAATGAGCGCCCGGAGGCTGCGCGGCCTCCGTGCATCCGCTACGTGCCCGCAGCGAGTTCTCGGCGCGCGGCTTCGCCGATCTCGGCCGAGGTATAGGCGTGCCCGTCGATGCCCCAGCCGCCGTCGGGCGCTTCCGTGATAAGGCACCAGGTGCGCTCCGCGACCGTCATGTCTCCTGCGTGCGTAGCGATGATCTCGGTCATCTCCTTGGTGAAGCCGAGCTTCTTCTCGCGGTCGAACACGCCGACGCGCGTAAGAATCTGCTCGCGCACGTAGTTGCTCTCCCCGTTTGCGGTCGCCATCGCGTCCGCCTCGAGCTCGTGAACGAAGGCCGCAGTGCTATCGAAAAAGAGGGGGCCTTCGGGAGCTCTGGCTTGCTGCTAAACGTGCCTTAGCAAGGAGGCAGTGGCACGAGGCCCTACACGATGTCATCCCGACGAACAGCCCATCGAAACGCGGCGCCTCGGCTTGTTGCACGGCGTACGACCCCGTGAGACGGGCACCGCAGCAGCCGCCGAGCTCGCTACGGCACGAAAGAGCCAACGCTAGGGAGCGCCGGCGAAGACGACTGCGCGAGGGGTTCCTGGTCGTCCTTCGGCCGGTTCGGCGCGAGCCACCGGTAGAAGAGTGGGACGATGACGAGCGTGAGAACGAGCGAACTGAGCAGCCCGCCGATTACGACAACGCCGAGACTGCGCCGAACTGCGGCGCCGGGTTCCAGGGCGAGCGCGACCGGAAGCATCCCCGCGACCATCGCGAACGTCGTCATGAGGATCGGACGGAAACGCGTCTGCGCGCTGTCGAGGATCGCCTCGAGCTTGCCGCGACCCTGCCGGCGCAAGGTGTTCGCGTAGTCGACGAGCAGGATCGCATTCTTCGTCACCAGCCCGACGAGCAAGATGGCGCCGATCAGCGAGTACAAGTTCAAGGACTGGCGCGTAATCGCCAGCGAGATCAGCGCGCCGATGGCAGCGGGTGGAATCGCGAGAACGATGATCAGCGGCGAACGGTAGTCGTTGTACAGCGCTATCATGAGCAGATAGACCAGCACGAAGGAGGTCCGCTAAAGATCGTAGACGCTCCTCCTAGTACACGAAACGCCCGCCGGCCGCCGAATCGAGATGCCGGGATTGCGTTCGCAGGGCTGCTCGTGTCCCGCATATGATGGCACGAATCCACGGACCGGGCTGAACGTCAGCGACCATCTTGCAGCACTGCAACGATGCGCTGCGGTTCCATCATTCCGCTCACGGCGTGGGATCCGGCCCAGCCGAACGCCGGGACACCGGTGACGCTCGCAGCCCGGGCGGCACGCATCGAGGCGTCGATCGCTCCGCCATACGCGTGCGACGTCCACGCCGCGCGGATCTCATCCTCGCTTATGCCGAAGGGCGCGGCGTGCTCGGCGATGACCCGGAGATCGGCGATGTCGGCGCCGTCGACGAAGAATGCGCGGGAGACCGCGTGATGGAAGGCTGCCGAGGCTTCATCGCCGACGCGAGCGCGCACGAATTCGCCGGCCTCTAGCGCGAGACGCGAGTTGACGTTGCGGCGCGGCGGCTCGATCGGCACACCGACCTGCTGCGCGAGCATGCGCAGGCGCCGCTCGATCGCCGGCCATTGCGCGTCGCTAAAGGGTTTCGGCGCGCCCTCCGACGGCGTATCGGGATGCAGCTCGAACGGGAGCCAACGTGTCGCCACGCCGAGTTGCTGCGCTGCTTGTTCGACCCAGACCGAGCCGAGATAGCAAAATGGTCAAATGACGTCGGACCAAACGAGCAAAGTACGCGGACCGTTCATGAGGCTTCTTCTTCCTGAACTCGGATGTGGGCGAGGATCTCTGCGGTCGTGCCGACCTCGCCGATGCGAGGGAAGATGATGTGCAGCGCACGGTCGTGCGCACCGCCGTTCACGTCGGTCATCGCGTCGGCGGCAAAGGTGATGTTGTAGGCGCGTTCGTACGCGTCGCGCGCGGTTGACTCGACGCCGATGCTCGTCGCGATTCCACACAGGACGATGTTGGTCACGCCGCGGCGGCGGAGCTGCAGGTCCAACTCGGTGCCGTAGAACGCGCCCCACTGGCGCTTGGTGATGAGAATGTCGCGCGCCGGGTCGGCCTGCAAAGCGTCCACGTAGTCGCTGAAGCCGGGCGGTATCGTCGCCGCGGGCGGCGGAGCCTGCACGCGCGTTTTGAGCGCGTCGCCGTAGTCCGGCGACCAGCCGACGCGGACGAGCGCGACCGGGAGCTTCTTTGCGCGAAAGGCGGCGACGAGGGCGCTTTTCGGATCGAGACCGGTGATAGGCATGCAGTCATCCTTCGCATGTACCGCGGCACCGGCCCGTTCTCGTCGAGGCTTGTCTCAGTCCCGCGCTGCTGTCTCTTTGATACTGAGTACAAGCTATCGTTGGCTCGGCCGCCCGCGCAGTCGACGAGGACCAGGCGCAGGGGTACCGCACGGCGATGGCGGGGTGGGACAACACCGCACGGCTCGGAGGGCGCGGGACCGTGTTCCATGGAGCCACGCCGCAATCGTACGAGGCGTGGCTCCGTTCGCTGGTGACGGCGGCGCGGCTCGGACATCCCGACCACCGGCTCGTCTTCGTCAACGCGTGGAACGAATGGGCCGAAGGCGCGCACCTCGAGCCGTATCGCCGGTTCGGTACAGGCTATCTCGAAGCGACACGGCGCGCACTCGCGCGCTGAGGATACGTCTCCCGTCGCGGAACCTACTAGGCTAGACCGGAGTCATAGTAAGGGCCTCGGTTCGGCCTACCCGCCGGACGCTGATGCGATCAGTGAGCGCAGGTGGCGCTGTTGCGCGGCGTTCTGGGTGCGCGAGAGAGCCGCTTCGTACGCGGCGACTGCTTCGCCGGCACGACCAAGGCGCTTCAGCGCGTCGGCGCGCGCGAGGTGGAAATGGTGGTACCCGTCGAGGTCGCGGCGCGGCAGCGCGTCCAACACAGCGAGCGCCGCGGCCGGGCCGCGGGCGAAGCCGATCGCGACGGCGCGGTTGAGCGCGATGACCGGTGAGGGCTGCAGCACCTCCAGCCGCTCGTATAACCCGACGATCTTCCACCAGTCGACATCCGTTGCCGATGCGGCGGCGGCGTGCACCCGGGCGATCCGCGCCTGCAACTGATACGGACCGAGAACGTGATGTCTTTCCGCCTCCTCGAGCGCTACGTCGGCCTCCGCAATCTGCGCACGGTTCCAACGCTCGCGGTCCTGCTCTGCGAGCAGCACGAGCGACCCGTCGGGCGCGACCCGCGCGTCGCGCCGCGAGTCGGTATACAGCATCAGCGCCAGCAGTCCGAGCACCTCGGGCTCGGCGGGCATCAGCGTCGCCAGAACGCGGCAAAGTCGGATCGCTTCGTCGCACAGCTCACGGCGCACAAGGCGGTCTCCGGACGTCGCGGCGTAGCCCTCGTTGAAAATGAGGTAGAGCACCGTGCAGACGTCGTTGAGCCGCTGTGGCAGCCGCTCGGAAGCAGGAACCTCGAACGGTATGCGGGTGTCGCGGATCTTCCGCTTTACGCGCACGAGCCGCTGGGCCATCGTCGCGTGCGTAACGAGGAGCGCATCGGCGATCTCCAAGGTCGTCAGCCCCGCGAGCGTGCGTAGCGTGAGCGCAATGCGCGACTCGACGCTTAGCGTGGGATGGCAGCAGGCGAAGATCATTTCGAGACGGTCGTCGGGGACCCCGGTCATGGCATCGTCCTCCACAGCGTCGCCGGCCGGCAGCGCGCGCTCGAGCAACGCCGCACGCTGCGCCTTCTCGCGCCCCGTACGCTCGCGGTGCAGTCGGTTGATCGCGGCGTTGCGCGCCGTCGTCAGGATCCACGCGGAGGGCCGCGTGGGAAAGCCGTCTCGCGGCCAGCGCTCGAGCGCGATCACGTAGGCTTCCTGCAACGCATCCTCGGCGAGATCGATATCGCCGAGCAGGCGGGACAAGGTCGCTACGGTGCGTCCGCCATCGGAGCGGAAGCATCGCGCGACCTCGTCGCTCGGATCACATGTTGACAATTGGACGGATCTCCACCGATCCGTACTTCGTTCCCGGACACTTTGTCGCCACCTCGAGCGCGTCGTCAAGCGAGCTCGCCTCGATGATCAAGAATCCGCCGAGCCACTCTTTCGTCTCGGCGAATGGGCCGTCGGTGACGGCGAGCTTCCCGTCGCGCACGCGCACGGTCGTCGCGCTGGTGGGCGGCGCCAGGGGATCGCCGGCGACATACGCGCCACTCGAGCGGACCTCGTTGGTGAACGCCTGAAAGGCCTCGAAGAGGGCGTCGTCTTCGGCTTGGCGCCGGGGCGGAATCGACGGATCAGCATAGATCAACAGCATGTATTGCATCGGTGGTTCTCCAGCGTGCATGCGCAGCGCATACGTCCTCAAGACAAGTGGCGGGACCCGAAATCGACACCAGCCTCGAAACTTTCTCTCCACCGAGTTACCGGAGAAGCGCGAGACGCCTGGTTGTCCGTGGAAACAAGGCGGGCGTGATCGCGGAGCTCTCGCTTTGCTGTTAAACGAAGAGACGTCCGCGATCCCGCGACCTCTTTGGTCGTCTGGCAGGGGAGCGGGTACGGACGGGCCGCAGTCACCTAACCGCACGCACTGACTCGCGCACGCCCAACTCGCGCCGCAAACGCCTACGGGGTGGCCCAATGAGCGAATCCAACGTGGTCCGCGTGGTGCGTTCTTTCAGCCCGGGCGTGAACACGACGTCGTCGCGGTACCGGCGATACGGATCCTCGCCGTCGAAGAACGTGTCGATGGTGATCCAGAACGGACCGGCGTTCTTCGACCGAACTTGCGAGCAGACGTCGCGAACCTTAGGCACGAGCGATCTCCGGTTTGGGGACATCGATCCACCGCGTGCGCACGAACGCCATGGGATCGTCGACCCGGATGACGTGATTCATCCGGAACTCGAACACTTGCCCGCGCTCGATCTCGGCGGGTGAGAACGGAACGCGACGGACTGCATTCGTTCACTGCGCTCGGCCATCCGCGGCTTCATCGTTCTCGAGACGCAAGGTGACTTCGGTCAGCCGGACCCCGCCGCGAGCTTCGAGCGTCTGGTATCCGTCGTCTTGAAAGGGATGCTCCCCGACGCGCCGGCCACACGCGACAAATCACGGCCCGCGCGTGCACGCCGTTCAAGTTCGTGAGGCACCGCTAATACGGGGCCCTTCTCCTGATTCGGACGAGCTGTTCGATTTCGGTCGCGGCTGCTCCAGGGCCACCTGCGGCGATGAAGGCTTCCGCGATGCGTTTCGCACCGGCGCGACATGCGATCGTCTGCTCCACCGCGGTGCGGAGGCGGGCGACGGTCAACTCGCCCGCCGGTAGTCGAACACCGGCCCCCGCGACTTCGACTCGGCGGGCGACCTCGAGTTGGTCTCGGCCGAACGGGACGGCGCAGACAGGAACGCCCGCGGCGAGCGCCTTCTGGGTGGTACCCATCCCGGCGTGGCAGACGACGGCAACAGCGCGTTGGAGCAGCGCGGCATGCGAGACGAATCGTTCGATGCGCGCATTTGGCGCACACTCGTACGCACTCGGATCTCCAGCCGGGACAGTAGCGACAACGAGGAGGTCGTCTCGGTCACGCAGGGCCGCAAACGCCGTACTGACGAGCAGGCCGTCATCTTGGAATTCCGTGCTCGTCGAGATGATCACGATGGGCCGGCGATCATCGGTGAGCCAACCCGGTGACGGAGTGGGTGGCTCCCACGCGCACGGGCCGATCAGCCGAAACGATTGCGGCCACGACGGCCGAGGGTACTCAAATGGCTCAGCCGTCAACGAGAGGAGGAGCGGCGGGCGGAGCAGCACATCGTCGGGCGCAAGGAGCGGTTCGAGCCCGGCCGCGGCTCGGCCCGCGTTCACGGCAGCGGTGACGCTGCGCGCGGGCCCCGCGACCAGGCCCGCAACTGCGGCGTCTCGTTCGCGACCCTCCGGGCCGCTCATCGGCGCCATCCCCGGGCCGTACGGCGGAACGCCCGGGCCCCGGAGCCACGCTGGGCACGGAAGCCAGCTCCCCCAGGGCAGGCCGGAGGCTTCCGCCTCGGCCAAGGCTCCGAAGGCCATGATGTCGACCAAGAGCACGTCAGGGCGTTCTTCTTCGATAGCGGACCGCAGGTCGGCAGCGTCGCGCGGAGCTCGACGTCCGAACGCATGCATCGCGAGCTCTTGGGCTTCGTGGGATGACTTCGCCCGCCAATCCTCGTGATCGACGGCGACGACGTCGGGCGCCAAAGCCTTCGCGTGGAGGCCGAGCGCGAGCAGATCAGCCACGCAGGCTTCGAGCGTTCTTAGCGCGACGTCGTGGCCACGGCTACGCAGGGCCTGAAGGATCGGCACCACGGGGAAGAGATGACCGCGGGCGGGGCTGGTGTAGGCCAAGACATTCATCGCCGGAGCGCCTCGAGAAGCTCGGGACGCAGCGTTCGTACTGGCGCCGGGACAGCCCCTGCTCCCGCCTCGATACGTGACTCCCGCGTCCAGCTCGAACACGGCGAGTTTGCGAAGAATTCGATCGAGGTCGCCTCCGTCTCGTCGATCGAGACGTGCGCGTGCGCACTCGCGTCGAGACTGGGGTCCTTCTTGACCATTCACTCTCAGTCTGTTACAGAATCGTTCAACAGTCCAGGACGAGCAGGCAAAAAGACGTGAGGGGACGTGCGATGACTCTTTCTCGGAAGCGCTTGCTAGCGATCGGAGCCGGTGCCGGCGCCTTTGCCTCGGTGGGCGTCCTTCGGTGGCCGGGCGACGCGGCGCAATTCACGTACAAACTCGCGAACGATCAGACGCCGACTCACCCGATGAACGTCTACACGGCCGATGCGATCAAACGCATCCGGGACGCTTCGGGTGGCCAGATCGAGATCAATCTGTTCCCCAGCAGCGTGCTCGGCGGCGACCCGCAAATGTTGACGCAGGTACGGTCCGGCGCCCTCGAGCTCGTCCAGATCGGCAACAACATCATGGGATCCGTGATCCCGTCGGCCGCGCTGCTCAGCATGCCGTTCGCTTTCAAGAGCCCGCAACAATATCAAAGTGCCGCGAACGGCCCGCTTGGCGCCTACATCGGCGGCGCCGGCGCGAAGATCGGCCTTCGCAAGTTCGACACGTCGTTCTACGGCGGCTTCTTCGAGGTACAAAACCGCGTCCGGCCAATCAACGCACCAGCTGACCTCAAGGGCCTCAAGATCCGCGTCCCTCCGGGGCCGATCGACGTCGGTACGTTCAAGGCCTTTGAAGCGGCACCGACGGTGATCACGCTGTCGGAAGTCTACACCTCGCTGCAGACGCATATCATCGACGGCATCGAAGTTCCATTACCGACCGTCCGCAACTTCAAGTTCTACGAACAAGTCAAGTACTGCTCGCTGACGCATCACAGCGGCCTCTCGTACCTGCTGTTCGCGAACGCCGATGCTTGGCAACGCCTCCCGAAGAACCTACAAGACGTTCTCGATCGAGAGTTCGGCGCCGCGGCGGCAGCAGCAACGAAGTCGATGGCGGCGCAAGAAGCCAGCGTCGAGACGGAGCTCACCGCAGATGGGATGACGTTCAATCGACCGGCGCTCGAGCCGTTCAGCCAGGTGATCCGCGCCTCAGGCCTGTATCGCCAGTGGCGCGATCAGTACGACGCAAAAGGGTGGGAAATGCTCGAAAAGACGACCGGAAAGCTCGTTTAGATTCGAGCCGCCGGCAGCTGGCGCGTCGACTTTCGAGAATTCTTTCATCTCCGCCCGAAAGTCGAGTCATTCGTCGCCGTCGTCAAGCGAGTGGCGGACGGCATCCACGTCGGCGGCGCGGGGTCATGCAGCCCCGACCGCCCGCCCGCCGAATACCTCGGTCGAAATCGACCGAGGCGGCGTAGCTCAACCCGCAGTGCATCTCGACGACATCGCTGCCTACCTGCAGCGCGAGCCGGCAAACGCGCCGACGCGCTCAGTGCAGAGCGCCGTCTTCGGCGATCCCGTTCTGCTCGAGAAACTCCCGCGCCGCGTTCGCGCCGTCGACCTCGAAACGTTCGGTCTGCGTGCTTGTGAATCAACCCCACATCGTGGAAGAGCGCTGCGATGTACGAGAGCTCGCGATCATAGCGCTTCCCGGCGCGATCCGCCAGCAGCGCCTTTCGGGGCGAGGGGGACTGGCGCACGGTTGCTCCTTCGAGGCCGGAAGGAGCGTGCCACGAGTATCCTCTTGGGCATGCCGCGGTGCGAATTGATTTGATATGCGTTTATCGTCTGATGTGCGGGCGCCGCGCGCGACTGTCACGCATGCATCGTAACGGTGGCGCGCACGACAGGAGAGCCTCGATTTGCCTCGCGTTCTGCTCTTTTTCTTCATGCACGTGCCGGGCCAACGTCACTGTATCGCACTATTCCCGATGCTGTTGTCTCGAACAATTCGCAGGCTCTCACGGGCGTCCGAAGAAAACCGGGGAGACGGAATTCTGCGCTCAAGACTCGGTCTTGACCGGTCCCAATTAGGAGGCTTCGCGGTGGAGCTTTCGGACTACGCGGTCGCGCCCTTGTGTGACGGCGACGTCTCCCGGTGCCGGGGTTCCGGGAACGGCCTCATGCCGATACTCCTGGTCACCGCGCGAGACGCCTCGCTCGCGTCGTTCAATCGGCTCGAACATGAGTATGCGCTCAAAGATGAACTGGACAGCGCATGGGCTGCGCGGCCGGTCGGACTCACCCGGTACGACGACCGCATGACGCTGGTGCTCGAGGATCCAGGGGGCGAACCGCTTGATCGACTGCTCAGTAGGCAGTTGACGACATCGGAATGTCTGCAGATCGCGATCTCGTTCGCGCGCGCACTCGTTCGAATGCACGAACGCGGTCTCGTCCACAAAGATATCAGACCCGCGAATGCGTTCGTGGACGTATCCAGTGGCAGCGTGTGGCTTACCGGCTTTGGCGTTGCGTCTCGCATACCACGCGAGCGTCCAAACCCTGAGCCGCCTGAGGTGATCGCCGGAACGCTCGCCTACATGGCACCGGAGCAGACCGGTCGTATGAACCGGTCAGTCGATTCCCGGAGCGACCTCTATAGCTTCGGGATCACGCTCTACGAGTTGCTCACGGGCGCGCTGCCGTTCATGGCTTCCGATCCGATTGAATGGATCCACTGTCACATCGCACGCCAACCGCTTCCGCCTTGTGAACGGGAGATGGCAGTGCCGGCACAGCTATCGTCCATCGTGATGAAGCTCCTCGCAAAGACCGCCGAGGAGCGCTATCAGACCGCGGCGAGCGTTGAGGCCGATCTCCGGCAATGCCTGACGGAATGGGAATTGCATGGCCGCATCGACTCGTTTCCGCTTGGCGCGCACGACGCCTCCGACCGGTTAGTGCTGCCGGAGCGGCTGTACGGCCGAGAGCGCGAAATCGAGACTCTGCTCGCAGCATTTGACCGGGTGGTGGCCCACGGAACGCCGGAGCTCGTGCTCGTATCCGGTTATTCAGGAGTCGGCAAGTCCTCCGTGGTGAACGAGCTGCACAAGGCCCTCGTGCCGCCGCGCGGGTTGTTCGCGTCCGGCAAATTCGATCAATACAAACGGGACATCCCGTATGCGACTCTAGCGCAAGCCTTCCAGACCCTGGTTCGTCAGATCCTCGTGAAGAGCGAAGCGGAGATGAGCCAGTGGCGGCATTCACTTCAGGAGGCAGTGGGTCCTAATGGCCAGCTCATCGTCAGCCTCGTTCCCGAGGTTGAGTTTATCATCGGGAAACAGCCGCCGGTTCCCAACCTGCCGCCGCGAGGTGCGCAGAACCGCTTCCAGAGGGTCTTCCGCAGATTCCTCGGCGCCTTCGCTCGAGCGGAGCATCCCCTTGCCTTGTTCCTCGATGATTTGCAATGGATGGACACGTCGACGCTTGAGCTTTTGGAATACCTGATTACCGATCCGAACGTGCGGCACGTGATGCTCCTAGGCGCCTACCGCGACAACGAGGTAACCTCGTCTCACCCGCTCATGCGGACACTTGGCACAATCCGAAGAGCCGGAGCCAACATGCACGAAATCGTGCTCGCACCTCTCAGGCTTGACGATGTCGGCCAGCTGATCGCCGATACCCTGTACTGCGATCGGGATGCCGCCCGTCCGCTGGCCCAGCTCGTGCACGATAAGACTGGGGGCAATCCATTCTTCGCGATCCAGTTCCTTGCGGCGCTCGCCGAGGAAGGGTTGCTCGCATTCGAACCGGAGGCGGCTGCCTGGACCTGGGACGTAACGCGTATCCGTGCCAAGGGCTACACCGACAACGTGGTGGATCTCATGGTGGGAAGACTAAAGCGTTTGCCGGACGTTGCGCAGGACGCACTTCGACAACTCGCCTTTCTTGGGAACGTGGTCGAGATCGCCACCCTGACTTTCGTTCACGGCGAATCGGAAGAGTCGATCCATACGGCGCTCTGGGACGCCACTCGTGCGGGGCTGATCCTCCGCCTCGGGGACTCCTATGCGTTTCTCCACGACCGGATTCAGCAGGCGGCGTATTCACTGATTCCAGAAGAGCGCCGAGCCGGAGTCCACCTGCGCATCGGCCGTATCCTGCTGGCGAGCATGACGCCGGACGGCCTCGAAGAGCATCTGTTCGATGTCGCAAATCAGCTCAATCGGGGCGCCGCACTGCTGTGCTATCGCGATGAGAAAGCGCAGGTTGCGACGATTGACCTGCGTGCCGGGCGCAAGGCCAAGGTATCGGCGGCCTATGCGTCGGCTTGCGCGTATCTAGCGGCCGGGATCGCGCTGCTCGACGAAAGGGACTGGGACAGCCAGTACGATGTGATGTTCAGCCTGCACCTCGAACGCGCAGAATGTGCGTTTCTGAGCGGTAACTTCGCAGAAGCTGAGCATCTGATTGCGGAACTGCTGCATCGCGGGGTGTCGAAAGTCGACCAGGCGGCGGTCTACGATCTGAAGATTTTGCTCCACATCGTGAAGTCGGAAACCGCGCAAGCCATCGCGAGCGCGCACACGTGTCTGCGTCTGTTCGGCATCGACATCCCGGCACAGCCGTCACAGGAGCAAGTCGAGGCCGAATACCAGACGGTCTTGCGGAATCTCGATGGGCGCTCGATCGAGAGCTTGATCGACCTGCCGCTCATGACCGATCCGGAACTACAGGCCGCGACGGTTGTGCTGTCCGCCCTCGTCCCCGCCGCCTACTTCACCGACCGCAACTTATGTTGCTGGCTCGTTTGCCGCATCGTGAACGTCAGCTTGACGTCTGGGACGAACGGCGCTTGTGCAAACGTTTATGGCAATTACGGGACTCTCGCCGGACCCGTCTTTCACTCGTACAGAGAGGGTTTTCGTTTCACCAAGCTCGCTTGTGACCTGGTCGAGAAACACGGATTCATCGCCTACCGGGCAAAGACGCATTTTTTGATGGGAACAGCTGCGTTCTGGACGGGGCCTATCGCGAGCGCGATCGAGTTCCATCGGACGGCTATTCGTGCCGCGACCGAGACAGGCGACCTGACCTACGGTTGCTATAGCATGCTCCAGTCCGTTTACGGACTTCTCCTTCAGAACGCGCCGCTCGACGCGGTCTGGCGGGAATCGGAAAAGAACCTGGACTTCGCCCGAAATGCGAAGTTCCGAGACGTGGCGGATTCCGTCGTGAGCCAGCAACGGTTCATCGCGACAATGCAGGGTCGGACCACGACCTTCTCGACCTTCAGCGACGAGCGATTCGACGAAACGGCGTTCGAGGCGCAACTGACGGAAGGCCGGCTACCCACGATCGTCTGCATGCACTGGATCCTCAAACTGAAGGCGCGTTTCATCGCCGGAGACTACACCGAGGCCCTCGCGGCGGCCGACAAGGCGAAGGCGGTGCTATGGGCCACAGCCCCTATCATCTATGTCCTCGACTACTATTATTACGCCGCACTGACGGTGGCGGCGCTCTATGAGAACGGTCATGCCCGTGAGCAGGCTATGTGGCGTGACCTCCTGACGGCGCACCGAGAACAGTTGCGCGAGTGGGCCGAAAACTATCCACCGACGTTCGCCGGCAAGCACGCTCTTGTGTCGGCGGAGTTGGCCCGCCTCAAAGGGCGGGATGTCGATGCAATGCACCTGTACGAACAAGCCATTCAATCAGCTCGCGAGAGCATTTTCGTGCAAGACGAGGGGCTCGCCCGCGAAGTGGCCGCGCGCTTTTATGCATCACGCGGCTTCGAGACGATCTCTCGGGCCTATCTGCGGAGAGTGAGGTCGTGCTATCTTCGCTGGGGCGCACTCGGCAAAGTGCGGCAACTCGACCAGCGCTACCCACGACTGGGCGAGGAGCCGGCTGCATCTCCGCTGACCGCGACGATTGATGCGCCCGTCGAGCAGCTTGACGTCGCGACGGTAATCAAGGCGTCACAGGCGGTATCGGGTGAGATCGAACTCGGCAAAGTTATCGAGATTCTCATGAGAATCGCTGTCGAGCATGTGGGGGCCGAGCGTGGTCTGCTTATCCTCTTCCCGAACGACGAGGCGCGAATCTCCGCGGAAGCGGCGACCGTGCGCGGCACGGTTGAGGTGACCCTGCGACAGGCAGCCGTGACGCCTTCCGAACTCCCTGCTTCCGTGCTCCATTACGTGATCCGGACGCGGCAGAGCGTGATCCTGGACGATGCCGCAACGCCGACATTGTTCTCAGCAGATGCGTACGTGCAGGAGGTGCGACCTCGGTCCGTGCTCTGCGTCCCCTTGATAAAGCAAACCACACTCGTCGGCGCACTCTATCTCGAGAACACGTTGACTCCGCGCGTTTTCACGGCTGGGCGCATCGCGGTGTTGGAGTTGCTGGCCTCGCAGGCGGCCATCTCGCTGGAGAATGCCACCCTCTATTCCGATCTGCAGCGTAGCGAGAGCTTCCTGGCTGAAGGGCAGAGAATTAGCCACACCGGCAGTTGGAGCTGGAATGCTTCTACGGGAGAGCGGACCTGGTCGGACGAGACGTTCAGAATTTTGGGGTACGGCCCCGACGTTTCTCCCACGCTCGAGATGCTTCTCGCACGTGTCCATCCGGACGACGTACCGCTCGTACAACGGCAAACTGAACGCGCGTCGAGTGAGGAAAAGGGCTTCGACTTTGAGCATCGACTGCTGCTGCCGGATGGGTCCGTCAAGTACGTCCATCTCGTCGTTCACGGCATACGTAACGAAGCAGGTCAGCTGGAATTCACAGGAACGGTGATGGACGTCACCGCAGCCAAACGAGCCGAGGAGGCCCTGCGCAACGCACAGGCAGAACTGGCGAATGTCACGCGCGTGACCACGTTGGGTGAGCTTGCCGCGTCGATAGCGCACGAAGTGAACCAACCACTCACTGCCGTCGTCAGTAATGCTGAAGCCTGCCGGCGTTGGCTCAACCGCAGCACTCCGAACTTGGACGAGGCGCGCAGCGCGGTCGAGAGCATCATCAAGAACGGTCACCGCGCGGGCGAGGTGACCCGGCGCGTCCGTGCGCTCTTGAACAGCACCGATACCCAGAAGACCCCGCTCGACATCAATGACGTCGTTAATGAGGCCATTTCTTTGGTACAGCACGAGCTTGCCAGCAGCCGCGTATCGATGCGCACGGAGATCGCGGACGCTTTGCCGCTGGTCAACGGCGATCGGATCCAACTGCAGCAAGTGATCATCAATCTCGTGATCAACGGTATCGAAGCGATGCAGCCGATCACGGCTCGGCCGCGTGAATTAGTCATCCGAACGCAACAGGACGAGGCACACCACGTGCTGGTCGCAGTGACGGACTGTGGTGTCGGGCTCGCCGCAGAAAACGCTGACCAGCTCTTCAACGCCTTTTTCACCACCAAATCGAGCGGCATGGGCATAGGACTCTCGATCTGCCGTTCCATTATCGACGCTCACGGAGGGCGGCTATTGGCGGCCGGCAACGCTGGGCCGGGAGCGACATTTCAATTCGTCCTGCCGCCGTACGGACACGTTGCATCATGATCGTGCAGATACGCCCGGTTGCGCGCCGTGCCTGAGGCTCTCGACACGGTTATCGTGATCGATGACGACCCCGACGTCCGCGAGGCTTTGAAAAGGCTCCTGCGATCGGTCGGCTTAGCAGTTAGCGTACATGGCTCCGTATCTGAGTTTCTGAAAGCAGAGCGACCTGACGGTCCGACCTGCCTGGTACTCGACGTCAGGTTACCCGGCAAAAGCGGCCTGGATTTCCAGCGTGAACTCTCCGACGCCCGCCTTCATCTGCCGATTATCTTCATCACGGGACACGGCGACATCCGGATGTCTGTAGGAGCGATAAAGGGCGGCGCCATTGAGTTCCTGACCAAGCCATTTCGCGATCAGGATCTCCTCGATGCAATTCAATCAGGACTCGAGCAGGATCGCATGCAGCGCGCTAAGGAACTGGCCGTCGTCCGGCTCCGGGAGCGCTTCAGCTCCCTGACGCAACGCGAGCGCGAAGTTATGGCACTCGTAGTTACCGGCCGCGTCAACAAGGTCATTGCCAGCGAAATCGGCCTCAGCGAGATTACCGTGAAGGTTCACCGCGGTAACGTCATGCGAAAGATGGCGGCCGCGTCTTTGGCCGACCTGGTTCTGATAGCGGAGAAGTTGAAGGCCTCGAACGAGAAAGTGCCCTAGCACCTATACGTACGTATAATCGTACAACCATCATGCATAATTGTGGCTTTCTTATCCCAATGCTATCTTCACGTTATGAATCTCGGTGGAGCGGGAACGCAGCTGATTGTCATCGTGGACGATGATGAAGATGTTCGCGGCGGTGTTCACGCCATGCTGAAATCGGATGGCTTACTGCCTCTGTCGTTTGCGTCAGCCGAGGACTTCTTGCGTTCCGGTAAACGAAGTGACACCGCTTGCTTGATTGCTGATCTCGAAATGCCGGGGATGAACGGTTTGGAACTCCAAGCCAGATTAGCGGAAGATGGTGAACGGATCCCGATCATTTTCATTACAGCATATGGAGATGAAAGGACGCGAACGCGCGCGACGGAGGCCGGCGCCCTTGATTTCCTGGAAAAACCCTTCGACGACGAAGTTTTGCTCGAGCGGGTTCGCGCCGCTCTGGGGATATGAGCGTGTCGGTCGTTGATACGATTCCGAAGGTATTGCATCGCAACGCAGTCGCGCGACGAGTAATCGCCTATATCGAAGACAACTACGCCGATGGGATCAGTCTCGCGGACGTCGCCCAGGCCTTGAATTACTCTCCGAGCCACCTCACGTCGCTCGTGCGCAAGGAGACGGGCCGCCCCGTAACGGCGTGGATCATCGAACGCCGGCTGCGTGAAGCGCGCGAGCGTCTCTTGGCGACCGACGATCCGGTCGCCGCGGTGGCCGAAGCTGTGGGCTTTCGGGACGTCCACTACTTTTCACGCCGGTTCGCTCGTTCTAGCGGAACGTCGCCCTCGGGGTGGAGGGCGCGCTTTCTCGAACGCCGCCAAGCCGTTCAGACGTGTCCGACGTGCGGAACGTGTCTCTTCAACCAAGCCGCAGGATAGCCGTAGCAGTGAAACTCATCGCGCACTCACCTGAGGAATTGACGTCCCTCTTGCGCCGCGGACTGAGCCCGATCACCGATAATGCTAGAGCATTGCTAGCGCTTGGTTTTGAACGCGCCTACCCGCAGGTTCGCGCGGGCTACGAATCGACGATTTGGGAGCGCTCCATCGAACATCGCCGTCAGCACGACGGGCATCGCGTATTCGCCCGCGAGCGTGCGTACCTCGTCGACGTGGGCAGCGTTTTATGAGATTTCGCGAAAGAAGAAAAGCGCGGTAGCCGAGCAGCGAACACGCTATTAGCGGATCGCCGTCGTCGATGCGATGGAAACTTCCGCGACAAGCTTCTCGATGTCGGCGAGACGCGAGCGCGCAGCGCGCGCGTCGACGTATGCCGACGCTGCGGCGGCAGCGGTACCGAGTTGACCGAGCAGATCGACGAGTTCGGGGTCGGGCGCCGTTCCGTCCGAGAGGGCGCCGAACAGAACGAAGCCCCGTAAGGCGTGCCGGTCCGCGACGGGAACCGCGAGCATCGGCGCCGCCGGTCCCGCGGGCAGAAGGGACTCGGCGATTGCGAAGTCCGCGAGATGGAAAGGACGTTCGCGCAGACGCAGCGTCCTGACGAGGAGCGCGTCCTCGTCGATCGTGGCAACAGCCTCCGGCCAACCCGTCGCTCGAACGCAGCGGAATCGGTTCGTCTCCTCGTCCAGCCGGAACAATGCGGTCGAACGCAGTCCGAGTACAGCGGCGACTTCATCCGTGAGCGCGCGTTCGATCGCCGCATCGCTCGCAGCGAACGCAAGTGCTTCGATCCCGTTGCGGAGCCGGCGTTCGGCGGTATGCCGGGCGCGAAAGAGCACGCGTTCGACGAACCGTCCGATCCGCTCGTGCATCGCGTTGAGCGCGACGCCGAGGGCGATCGTCACCGCGGCCTCCGCGGCGAGCGCGAGCCGCGTCTCGCCGATCAGCTTCCCGGCCACCCAATCGACGAGGCTGACGGCGACCACGACCACCGTCGTGAGCGCGGCGTAGACGACGGTCCGATTGAGGGCGAAGCCCACGTCGAGGACGCGATGCCGCAGGATCGCGTACGCGAGCGCGAGCGGCAGCGCGATATCGGCGATCTGTGTCGCGGCCTGCAGCTCGGCCGACCCCAACATCGGCGCCGTGATGATGGCGTTCGTCGCGACGAAACTCGTTATCGTCACGCCGTAGCCGACCAGGACGGCCGATCCGGCGGCGGTCTTCACCGGACGCTTCACGATATTGCAGCGCCGCGAGTAGGCCGCCGACGGCGACCACCGCGATGCCGAACAGGTCGGCGACGTTTGACCACGTGTGGTGACGAACGGGTTCGAACACGGCGAACGTGAGGCAGATCGCGACGCCGGCGAACAGCGCCGCATCCGCGAGGCGCATGCGAAGGCGTCCGCCGCGCGACGACGGCTCAGTCGGAAACCGCGTGACGAAGACCAGGAGCAGGAATACCGGGAGCGAGGCGACCATCGCCTCGAGGACCGTCGCGACGACACCGTACACGGGGTCGAGCAGCCACGAGAACAACGTGATGAACCGGAACGACGGGAGCCCTCCCCACGTGTAGAATGCGAAAGCCGCCGTGGCCACCGACGGCCGGCGAGCGACCACGACGGCGGAGATGATCACGCCGACCGTCATCCCGGCGAACAAGGACCACCACCGCGGGTCGCCCAGCGGAAGGGTGTTCAGGGACGTGACGACGACGCGATTCGACCAGACACCGTCGTGACGAACGCGCAGCGTCAGCGCGTAGCCGGGCGGTGCTCCCGTCTGCAAGCGCCAGCGCCGCGCGTACGACAGCGCCGACAGATCGAGGCGATCGCCTGGCGCGATGCCGCCGGTGTAACTCGCCGGGACGTCGCGGACGCGGGCGACGTACGCACCCCCTCCGTCACCGCCCAACGTGAAGGGAAACGTCCCGAGCGGAACCAGCGCCGTCGCCCATGCCAAAGCGAGAACGACGAGGGACAGGGCCGCAACCAGGAATCCGAACTCCGGCTTCCTGCTCATTGACCAACCACTGCAGGCGCCATCGACGGAAGCGACGCGGTTCGCAAAAAGAGCAACGAGGTGCCGGCCTCGTGCGCGACTTCCGCCAGCAGCGCGCGCTCGTCCGGTTCGTACGCGCGGCGTCCGGGCTTATCGCCGCCCACCAGGCGCCGAGCATGCGCCCGCGGGAAAGCATAGGGAAGACCGTCCCCGCGGTGCCGAATGACGAGCGTAAGGTGCCCAGATCGACCGGTCCCAGGGCCGAGCGCATGCGGACCACGACCGGATCGTCGACGCCGATCAGCGGGAGCGTTCCTCTTCGACGTGCGGGCAATCGCGGATCAGCGCACGCAGCCCTTCTTCTGTCGCATGCTTGCGAGCGAAGAGAACGCGCTCGACGACCGCGTCGATCCGTCGTTCGATCGGCTTCACCGAACACGCGATTACCAGCGCTAGGCCGAGCTCGACCGCGATGCTGTCTAACTTGCTCACGGCGAACTTGGTGATCGCGGTCTCCGCGATCGTGAAAATGGCGACGACGAGGGCCAAGATCGTCGCGTACACGACCGCGCGGTTGACCACGAACGACAGGTCGACGACGCGATACCGCAAAGCAACGTACGCATACCCAAACGCCATGACGAACAGCGTGAGGTTGAGTGCGCCGTACGCTGGAACCGGCTGCCCGAGGAGCTGGAGGCACAAGTTGGTCGATGGCCCGATAAAGCCGACGACAGAAGTCCAGAAGATCCAAGCGATAAGCTCCCGGTCGCGTGCCTAGCGGCGCAGGAGCGCGATCACGTAACCGAGGAGCTCGATCCGGAATACCAGCTGGGCGCCGATGAAGAGCCCCGCCGTTACATGCAGCGTTGACGAGGTCAGTGCGGCATATGCGACGTCGGATTCTGCCCACAGGGTCACGGCCGTCGACGCTGCTCCCGCAGCGCGAAAGAACCACCGTTCCGGTTTTCTCAACACCGGCTCGGTCAACGCAATCATCGCCTCGAACATGAAGTATCGCAAGCCGAACGAGACAGCAATAACGAAGGGACCTGCAACGGCGTCGAGCGGCCATCCGAGGACCGCATAGCTGACCTGGAAGCCTTCGCCGGCGGCGAAGCCAAAACGCCACCCCGGAAAACAGACCGAATCGCCCCTTGCCGCGCGCTACGAGCAGAATCCCGATGCCCATCGCCAGCATCTTGAAGAGGATGTCACCATAGGCGGCGAGCTCATCGGGAAACGCGAGCGGTCGTGCGACGAGTCGAACCGAAGCCGTGCGCGGCCAGCTCGCGTCTCCACGCGCGCATGAAATGCGGGCGCTTCGGCTCGAAGAAATAGTACGCCCGCATCGCATCCTCGTAACCTTCGAACGTGAACTCCTCGTCCCGCAATGGGACGAGGACGAACTCGCTGAAGTTGACGCAGTTGTAGCCCGCGGTCTGAACGGTGTCGAGTGCGTCGCGCATCGCGCCGAACCCGGCGGGCGCCTCGAATCGCTCGTCGGCGTCGGCATGGATGATCCAGTCATCCGGCGCACTGGCGGCGATCGCCGCCTTTCGGCTCAGCTGTTCACTCAACGAGAAGACTCCGCGCCAGGGCAGCGTCTCGATCGCACGCAGACCCTTGCCGAGGAACGCCCGCGCCTTGGCGACCGTGTCGTCCGTCGACCCGTGATCGATGAGTACGACATCGATGCCCTCGGCGATGAGGTCGCGAAGGCATCGCGTGACGTGCTCGGATTCGTTGCGCATGCACACGATCGCCAAGACAGACGGCCGGGCGTTCTTCATTGAGCTCCTAGTCGATGGACCGCTCGGTCGGACGCGCACCATGCAATGCAACTTTTCGAAGGCGCGCCAAGCCGACGCTTTAAATTGGCTCGCCGGCTTATCCAGCCCTGCGAGCACATCAGCGACCTTCATGGCTCGCGCTCATTCGCTGGTCTTGCTATGGAGCGGTTTCGCGATGCTCGTTAGCGACCCGGCACTTTGGCGGAGCGCGCGAACTCAGTGCCGCGGGGAACGCTGCACGAACGCGTCGGTGAACGTTTCGCCGAAGTCAATCTGCGCATATTTCGGCTGGAGCGCCGCCATCGTTTTCCATTCGTCGCGCGCACCCGCCGCCGGCATGATGCCGTCCGCATCGAACATGTTCTTTTCTTCGGCGAGGAGACGCACGTACGCCGTCGGATCTTTCGCGGGAGGCAGTGCGGCGGCGATCGCCTCGGCATCGTGCGACCGGATGAACGTGAGTGCCCGCAACTGCGCATTCACGAGGTGCTGGACGATCTCGGGATGCGCGCTAACGTAGGTCTTTGGTAGGTAGAGCGTCGTCGACGGATACAACTCGCCGAGTGCGCGCCGCGTGCCATCGGCCGACGAGAGATCGGCCATCACGAACGCCGCGCCCGACGCTACGTAGCGGGCCGCGTCGGCGGTCGAAGCGACGATCGCATCCGCATCACCGCTCTGCAGGGCGTGCTCCATCTGGCTGCGGGTGGTCAGCGCGAGTGCCGTGTAGTCGTGCAACGTCAAGCCACCGCGGGCCACCAGCCAGTTCGCCGTCGTGGTCTTACCGGAGTTCCTACCACCGGTGTAGACGCACAGGCCTTTGAGATCGGCAAGCGTATGCACACGATCGTGTAAGCGCGACGCGACGAGCAGCTTGACGCCCGGCGCTACGCCCATCGCGACGACCGCTTGCGTAACGAGATGATCGTCGGCCTGCGACATGAACGTGTGGTGGAAATACGCCACCGCGCCGTCGGCGCGACCGTCCTTCAGAAGCTCGCCGGGCGTCGGCGAGGCGGGGCTGTCGACCAATGTGACGATGAGTCCCTCATCGACGAAATATCCGAGGCGTTCAGCGACGAGGACCGGCAAATTGCGCGGTTGGCCAATCCCGTCGACGGCGAGCACCACGCGCGGCGCTTGCGCCGCCGACGTCGGGGAAACGGCGCTGAGCGCGCAGAGTGCGCAAAGCACGGCCGTGATCCGCCTTATCGCCGGGATGTCAATCATCATCGTTGTCCTCGTCTTACTAACGTGCCGTCGTCGACGACGGCGCGGGAGCGCTTGTGGGAACGGCACGCCCCGCGGTTGCAAGCTTCGTGTTACGCCGCAACACGCGACCGACGAAGCTCTGAATGCCGGTCACACCGAGCACCAGCGCGCCGAGCGCGCCGATGAAGAGACAGAGCTCGCCCGCGATCCCGCCGATTTTGCCGGTGTGCAGGGACAGCCCGAAATAGTAGATCTCCGCCCCGATGCTGCTCTCGCGGTACGGGGTGAACTTCAATACTTTTCCGGAATACGCATCGAGATCCAGATACGTCCGCGCGTTCCCGTGAGGAGCGTCAGCGGCGATGATGAAGATCTCCAGCGGATCGGTCGGAGCGTGACGCGTCAGCGGGATGAGCACTTCGCGGGGCTCGGGCGACAGGCGCGTCACGATGTTCCACACCTTGTCGAGCGCGAGCGGCTTCGGCGAAGCACCATCCGGCGGAACCGACGCGAGCGGCGCAACGCTTTCCGGCGCGCCGATGCGCATCATCGCCGACATCACGCCGGGAAACGCATTCGGTAGCCCCGTGAGCGCGCTGGCCATCAGGAATATCACGACCCACGCGCCCGTGGTGCGATGCAGCACGAGCGTAAACGCAGGCCCTTTCAGGCGCCGGTCCATGACGAACCCGCGGCCGAAACGGCGCATGTTGCGCGGCCACCACAGAAATACGCCGCCCAAGCCCAAGATCAGCACCACGCTGAGCGCGCCAACACCCATCAACGTGCCGCCCGACGGCAACCATTGACCTCGGTGGATGAATTCGAGGGAGCCGAAGATCCCGGCGTAGCGGTTTTGGGCGCCGGTCACCAAACCCGTGCAACGATCGACGAACACCGTATCGGTGTGGGTGAAGCGTACGGCGGAGGGACCGTCACCGGCCGGAAACACGCGAATGTAGACGAGCTTGCTCTTCGGTAACGCGACTTTCGCCGAGCGCACCAAACGCTGGAGCGGCAACGGATGCGCGCACGGTGACGCCTTGAAGAGCTGCGGATAGACCTGCGGGTCGAGTTGATTGCGAAACGCCATTCCGGCGCCTGTGAACGCCGAGACCATGACGACGAGGCCGAGCGTGAGTCCGAACCAGCGGTGTACGCGCAGAAACCCCGGACGGAGCTTCACGGTGCCGCCTCGGCCCCCGCGAGCTGATCGGCGACGCCGAGAACCTGCTCGGTACGAACCGCCGTCTTGCTGTCGCTCGCGGCCTTCCACTGCGGATTTTCCGCCAGACGCCGACGCACGAGCGCCGTCGTTTCGTCGCGCCGTTCGAGTGCGGCATCGGAACGGTAGCGCAACAGAATCAGCGATGCCCATGGGCGGCCGGCAGGATAGCGGCTCATCTGGATTTCGTAACTGTCCAACACGCCTTCCGCGATCCAACCGTCGAACTGCGGCGCGACGTACGTGTCGACGTAGGTGAGATACTGGGCCGACGGGACGACGACTTGGTACGGGATCACGAGTGTCGGTGCATCCGTCGCCGCGCCGCGAGTGCCGCCACGGCGCACGCCCTCGGCCGGCGTTTCGACGATGTGCGTCACCAAGTGCAATGCGGCCGGCGAAAGACCACCGGGCGATGTCCGCTCGAGCGCGGCCCAGCGCGAAACCGCCGCACCGTCGGAGAAGGTGAGCACTTCCAATCCGTCCCACCGGTTCGTATCCGGATAGCGATTGAAGAACAGCTTGTAGCCTTGCAGGAGGCCCTGCCGCCGCAAGCCGTCGAGGCGTTGCGCCTGTTCGCCCGCAAGGAGCGATCGCAATTGGGGCCGGTCGGCCGGTGCGGCGGAAAACTCTACGACGAGCGTGCTCTGCGGGGTAGCTGCCGCGGCAAGCCGCGACAGCGCTGGGCTTGCTACGAGCAACGAAACGAGACCGGCGAAGAAAATTTCTTTGAGACGCACCCTGCCCTCCGAGCAAGTTTCGTCGACTATAGCGTCCGCAAGCTTTCACGAAGCTTTCAGCGTGCCTACGAATCTGCGGCTCGCGACCTCGCCGCGGCGGGGAGGTGCGTGTAAACGGAACCGTCAGAACGTGACCGGGCTTCTTCCGTTCTTTCACAGCGACGCTATTTCATCGGAACGTCGCTGATCGGCGCCGGCGCGATGCTGCGTGAATCGCGCTTTAGGCGCTTCACCTTGAATCTGCCGTTGGAACCGAATTTCACATTGAATCGGCTTCATTTTTAGGCATCCCCGGGCGTGCCCGGCGGTCGAGCAAACTAAGGCCGGTTCGACCGCTTATGCAGCCGTACGGCGGCGGCGTCAGTCCCCCCGCGGGCAGGACTCTACGTCCGGCGAGCACCAGGCGCGAGGGCGCGGTTCGTCGCAATGAAGCTGACCCCGGCCCTTTGGTACGGCGGGACGCTTCGGGCTCGCTCGAGAGTGGACTGATATCTCGAAGACGGCGTGCGTCATACCTTGGACAAACTTCGTCGTGAGGCCGGACGGGAGTGCCCCCTTCTGTTGCGACGTGCTGCCGAACTTTGAAGGTGAACGGCCGCCCGGGTAACCTTTCCCGCGACTCGCTCGACGATCTTTGGAACGCCGAAGAGCTCGTGCGGGTCCGCTCCGCGATGGCGCGGGGCGAGAAGCCCGCGAACTGCAACGCGTGCTGGAAGCACGAAGCCAAAGGCGGCGTACTTCCTCGACCGCCGTTACCTGCGCGTCCGCGGCGCGCCGGTGCTCCTCGTGTACCGGCCGGGGGCGATGCCCGAACCGCACGCGACGATCGCGCGCTGGCGTCACGCAGCGCGCAAAGCGGGCTTGCCCGACCTGCATGTCGTCGCCGCGCTGACGTTCGGTTTGACGGACCCGCGGCCGATCGGCTTCGACGTGGAGCGGCAGGCGGCGCTTGCGCCGCGACCCTTCCGCGTGTACCGCACGGCGATGGCGGGGTGGGACAACACCGCGCGGCTCGGAGGGCGCGGGACCGTGTTCCATGGAGCGACGCCGCAATCGTACGAGGCGTGGCTCCGTTCGCTGGTGACGACGGCGCGGCTCGGACACACCGACCACCGGCTCGTCTTCGTCAACGCGTGGAACGAGTGAGCCGAAGGCGCGCACCTCGAGCCGGATCGCCGGTTCGGCACGGGCTATCTCGAAGCGACGCAGCGCGCCCTGGTGCGCTGAGGCGGGGACCGATGCAGCGCTTGAGTATGTCGGCTATGTGCTCTGTACCGATTTGACAGAGAGGGGTGTCCGCGTGTAATCGGTGCTCCAATTCGTTTCCCACGTTCGACCGCTATCTGCGGAGAATGCTTGATCAAAATGAGGGTGATCGCCGCTCAATCGCGTCCATTTGTAACGTACGATGATCGGCTTGCCCGCGAACGTGTCCTCAGCGAAAAACTCGCCTACGCCATTTGCATCGAAGTGGCCCACCTGCGGCGGCATCGCCAAACCTCGTTTCTTGGTTCCCCAGTAGAGCGACCACTGGTGCGATGTTGTGCTGTAGAGGCGAAGGGTCATTCCACCGATGTACTCGTGCGGACAGCGTAGGTCGCCGTCTTCGATATTTGCGCCACCGTTCCAGAATTGGCGAACAACCGAAGTACCCTCACATCCGTACCAATCGTGACTCTTGGTCAGCGGATGCCGAAGGCGCTTGTACCTGGTGCGCCACGTCCCTATGAGAAAATCAAAGTCTTTGTGTCCATCACGCGTAGTTGTGGTTGCAGTGGTCACGGCAAGCGTGGGCGCCCAGGAGGGCAGACAAATTAAGAGAGCGGCCGCGACGAATATCGTGATAGCAGTCCTCACCAAGGCCTCGGATCGTCGTGTCGTTAGCAATGCGCCGGCGGACGCCGACGCGCACGTCATCCATTCTACGACGGATTGGGCCTAAAAGTATGGTGCCATTACGCTGGCGTGTGAAGGAGCCAATCTACCTCGAGCGGACTCGAAAGCGCTGCTTCGACGTCTTCTCATTGAGACGCGTCAGGATGCGATAGGCGGCCGTGACCCGTGCCGCGATAGGGTACGACTTGTTCGCGAGCAGAACGATCCCCGTCTTTCGCCGCGGAATGAACGCGACGTACGCGCCGAAACCGCTGGTCGATCCCGTCTTGTTTATCACGACGTCGCTTTCGGGGCGCGACGGCGGGTCAATCTTCACAGCCTGGTTCTCTTCGAACATCACTTGGTCGGAATTGCCTTGCAGCAAACCCGACAACGGGATCGGGTAGCGGTACTGCTCCCAGATCAGGTCCTGCGTCATCATTCCGATCCGGTAGTATCCGGTATGCGTGTTGATGATCGCCCGGCGCAGCGTATCGTCGAGGTGAACCAGGTTCATGTTGGCATCGATGAAGCGAAGCATGTCGGGCGCCGTCGTCCGGATACCGTACGCTTCTGCCGCGAGGGGTCCGGGGGACATTCGCCTCGGTTTGCCGGCATCCGTGTAGCCCTGCGCGTAACGCGACAACTGATCTCCGGGGACGACGAAGAACGTGTTGCGTAGCCCGAGAGGCGCGAACAACTGGCGCTGCATCACCGTGGCGAAACCCGCGTCCATGCTCTTCGCCGCAATGAGACCGAGCAGCATGATGCTGGGGTTGGAGTAGAGTCGATACGTGCCGGCGGCGTGCGACGGTTTCCATCGCTGGTAGTACTTGATCGCGTCGTCGTCCTTCTGGACGTTGTCCGGAAACTGCAGCGGTAGACCACCGGCGGTGTGCGTGCCCAAATTGACGAGACGGACGCCGTCGAAGCTCGTGCCGCGCAGGGAGGGGAGGTCCGCACTCACCTCGTCCGACAGCGAGAGTTTGCCGGTGAGCTGCGCGTAGGATACCAGGCTCACCGTGAAGGTCTTCGTGATCGAACCGATCTCGAACAAGGTGGAAGCGTCGACGTGTTTTCCGGTCGCCTTCGATGCGACGCCGTAGTCGAAGACGTAGTGGCGTCCCTCAACCGTGACTCCGACCGCCATTCCGGGGATGCCGTACTGCTTCATAACCGGGCGAACGGCTTGCGTCACGACCGCCTGAACGTCGTCGTTCTGTAAGGCGGCGGCGCCGCCGCCGGTTTGCGAGATGATGTATGCCGCCAGCGACGTAGCGAAGACGGCCAGGGTAGTCGAGCGCATCGCGTTGCCGCTTCGGCTCGATGCGACGCTGGACCCGCCGCCGTATTATTAGCCGGGCACGTCCGGCCGGCCCAGCCGGACTCACATGCCATGGCCCCGAAAGCCTTCGTTGTGGAACGGTTCGTGTGGCGCGTATTCGTCCCGCTGGTCTTCTCGCTTTGCATCGTCTTGACGATCGGAGCCGCATTCGACCGCGATCGAGTGCTGGCGCCGGACGGCCTCACCACCGATGCGCTCTCCGCGCGATCGTGCACGTCCTTACGGGCTATGGAAACGAGCTCTTCCTAACGCGAACGTCGCTGAGCCGAGGGGTGACGTTCGTCCTCTTGCTCGGATTCATCAGCGTCGCGTCCATTGCTCTTCAGGCGCGCGGTCATCGTCGCGACGGCGCTCGTTCTCGGGAATCTTGCCGAGCTGAATGCTGTAGTTCATCCGCACTTTATAACCGGCACGGAACAGCTGCTGCACAACGTCGCGCTGTTGCTAGCAGCCCTCGGCTTGGCGTACGCCGTGCTCGTCGACCGCCTTTTCGATATCGGCTTCTTCCTGAACCGGGCCGTGGTTGTCGGGACCGTCACCGCGCTCTTGCTGCCGGCGTTCGTGGGCGTCGAATGGGCCGCGCAAAAGCTCGCGGAATCCACCGGACGCTTTGAAGGCGTCGCGCTCTAGCTCGCCTTGACGATCGCGATAGCGCTCTCCGTACGACGCGTGCACGCGTGGGTCGATCGCGTCATCGACGCAGTACTATTCGCTGCGCGGCATCGCGCGGCGAACGCCGTCCGGCGCTTCGCCGAAGAGGTCGCGGTTTTCCGCGAGCCCAGTGCCCTGGTCAGAGCGCTGCTGGCCACGCTAACGGCGTTCACGCGGGTTGAACGCTGCGCGGTCCTTCTCGCCGACCGTGACGATGAACTGATCATGGCGGATTCGCGTGGCCTTTCGGTCGCCGCCATTTCGCCGGACGACACCGTTGCTCACCCAAGCTGACGTGGCCTTCCCGATGATCGTGCGCGGCCGACTGATCGGGATGCTGCTCTGCACCCTTCCTGAGCGCGCCGAACCGTTGTCCCCGGAGGAGTTCGACGCGATCGCTTTCCTGATGCGCGAAGCCGGCGCCACGCTCGTCGCAATGGACGCCGCCGACGCGCACTGCCTCCGCGAGGAAGCTCTCGCCCTACAGGCGCGGCTCGCGCTGTACACGTGAGAGTATCACCCTAGCAAGAACCCGACTTAACTGAAAATGTGAAATTCCGACGCTAGTGCGGACTGCAAGGATTGCTCACGCGCCGTGTTCCCACGGACTCGGCGTTAGCGGAAAGCCACAGAGCTCGCAGTCCGTTTCGCGGTGCGCCGGCAGATTCTGGACTGCTGGCAGCGCGATCTCCGCCGGCGCGATCTTCGCGAGCGCGAGCTCCTCCTCGAGCGCCGCGACGAGGCGACTGGCTTCCTCGTCGGAGAGCACCCCACGTACGCGCCCATACGACGCCGGATAGTACCAGCCGTCGACGAGCCGGCCTAGCCGATCTTCGCCGCGCCGTGCCACCTCAGCGGCGATCTCTCCCGGGGTGAGCCTCGACCTATTGGCGGGAAGCAGTCCACGCGCGTCCGCGACGTGCAGCGCGCGTAACCAAAGGGCTTCGGGCATCGCGGTCACCTTCGCGCTCCGCGACGACGCCGCGCATTGTAGCGTACGATGAGAACGGCCGCGAGCCCCAGCACCGCGATCCCGTCGACGGCGAACGCCCACGGCGCGAGCAGCACCCACAGCAGCGGCGGCTGATCGACATCGGCGCCAGCGCCCGTCGACACCGCACGCGGCTGCGCCGCCGGGGCCGCAATCGGTGTTTCCGCAGTCGTGCGGCGTGCACCGTCGCCGTTCGCGTCCGGGCGCGGCGCCGTCGCGGACGCGAATGCCAGCAAGAGCGATATTGTTAGCGCCGCGAGCGCGACGGCGGCGAGCAAGAGCCGCGACCAGAGCTGCGGATTATGCAAGCCAGCAGATGATAGCATGGTCATGCGAACGATCGAGCAGAGGGACGATGCTCTGCGGAATTGACAAGACCCCGTCTGGCCTCGCCATAAGCTCGGCTCGCCGGATCCGCCCGGCCATGATGCAGACGCAGAGGTATGCGACGGCGATCGCGGCGATCTCGGCGGGCACGCGCAGCGCGACGGCCGGCGCGTCGAAGGCGAAGGTATACGCGCACGCGACGAGGAGCGTCGCGAATGCCGACCACGTCACGACCTGCGGGCGAAGGCGCCACACGCGTGCGATCAATCTGACGCCGAGTATGCCCGCGCCGGCGGCGAGGACGCCGACGAGCGGAGCGACGAAGAGCGGATGCGCGGGCATGCGCACGCCGAAAAGCACGCCGACGGCCAATACGAGGAGAGCGACGCGGCCGCGGCCGCGGGCCACGTAGAGCGTCGCCCCGACCAGCAACGCAATGCTGAGGACCGCGGGGTCGATGCGAGACCAAACCGCGGGGATCGTGATCAGCGCGCTCCCGATGAGCGCGTGACGCCACCACGCCCCCTCGTCGGGGCGCGGCCACCATGGCAACGCGCTCGGCGCCGCGACCGCGAGAACGGCGAACGCCCACACCGTCGGCCAGTCGCCGCGCGGGTCGAGGGCGCCGACACCGGTCGCTGCGGCGTATGCCGACAACGCGACGATCGTCGTCGCGGCGTGCAGCATCCGGTCGGCGGTTAGCACGCTGCACCGTACCTCCGCTTGGGCTTCCTCCGTGTACCTGGCGATCCGCGCCTGGGTCCGCAGCAGGTGCGGTTCTTTGTGGTAGAACGCCGGGTCGACGCGGCGGAGCCAGTTTATCATTGCCAGACGACTTCGCGCGTGAACACCGGGACATGGTCCGGCGTTAGCGTCACTATAGGAAGGCGCTGCTGCTCGACCTGTTCGCGCGGGCGCAGGCTGACGAAGATGACGGCCGCGCCGTGACGCCGCACCTCGCCGAGAAGGACTCGCCCCAGCGTGGCGCGGTCTCCTCTGAGGTCGAGTTGCGCGAGCTCCATCTCAAGGCGATCGAGATCCGCGTTGAGCGGACGCAAACGCAGCGTCACGACGTCGCGCGCTCCGCGCTGGCAGACGAATCGGACGGTGAGCCGCCGCGCCGCAAATATCCGGCACAACGCGGAGACGAAGCAGACCGCCTTCTCCAAGCGATAGCGGTGGAGTGCGGCGTCGCCGTCGAGCGGCGGCGCTGTGTCCAGGACTAGGCTGAGATCGTCGCGGCTGGGGTCTTGGAATTCCCGAACGTAGAATTGATCCGGATCGCGCGTGCGCAGCGACAGGACGCGATGGATGAGCTTCGGTGAGTCGCCAGGGCGGTATTCGCGCGCGCCGACGTACTCTTCGGTCGCGACGGGAAGCGTCTGGAATCGTCCTGCGGCGACGTGCCGACCTGCGAGCAGCGCGTCGACGAATGGTTGCAGGTGATAGACCGCTGGGAGCACTGTGACGGCGTGGGTCGCCTCGAAGACCGCGGTCGCGCGAATCGCGCTACCGGGCAACTCGACGGCGGCGCTGAAGGGTCCCACGAGCAGCATCCCGCGTCGTTTCGCCATTACGTCCCAGCGCGACGTCCCGGCGCGACCGGCCTCGACAACCGGGATCTCAGCCCAAGGGCCGGCATCGACCACGACGCCGGCGGTCGAGAATCTCGCGCTCGTCAAGACACCGATCGCGGGAAACGCGTGCCCGCCGTGCGCGAGTGTGAGCGCCAACCGAAAGCTACCCATCGCGTGCGTTCGCGAAGGCACCTCAACGCCGGCCGTTCGCAGCGCGCGTGCCGTCGTATACGAGAGCGTCGTTGCCAGGGCGATCCACAGCAACGGAAAGGCGACGGCGAACACGACGAGCGCGCGGAGCGCCGGATGCGGCACACCAGCGATCGTGGCGGCCACGAGGGACGCACCGAGCACGGCGATACCGATCGGCGGCGCGATCGTCAGCTTGATACGGGAAGGCCGCTCCATGCGTCCGGCGTTCAGTCCGGAAACTCGAGGACGTCGACGAGCCGCTTCACAATCCGCGTTTTCCATTCGGTCATGCTCATCAGCGATTCGGGCATGACTTTGGGGATCAGCCGGTGTGGCAGCGCGTGGATGAAGAGTGCCTTGACGTCGTCGGGAATCACGTATGCGCGCCCCTGCACGAGCGCGTACGCGCGGGCGAGCTGCATCAGCTGGAGCGCGGCGCGCGGGCTCGCGCCGAGGGCGAGCTCGTCGGAAAGGCGGCTTTGCCGCACCGCCGCGATGATGTAACGCAGCAGCCGCTCGTCGATGACGACGCAGGACACGAGCGCAATCAGCTCGCGCACGCGGTCGATCGCGAGCACCGCCGCCACACCGGTCAGCGGATCCTCCACCATCCGGTCGCGAAGGATTTCAACCTCTTCATCTTCGCTGGGATAGCCCGGCGACAGCAGGAGTTGGAAGCGGTCGAGTTGCGCTTCGGGCAGATCATTCACGCCAGAGTGCTCGATTGGATTCTGCGTTGCGATCACGATGAAGGGATCCGGGAGCGGATAGGTCCGGCCGTCGACGGTGACCTGTGCCTCACCCATCGCTTCCAACAGCGCGCTCTGCGTGCGCGGCATCGCGCGATTGAGCTCGTCTGCGAGCAGGATGTTTGCGAACACGGGGCCCGGGACGAACGTTTCCTTGCGCGGGTCGACGTAGCCGGTGATGTCGACCGGGAGCAGATCCGGCGTGCATTGGACGCGCTTAAACTCGCAGGACATCGAGCGCGCCAGCGCCCGCGCAAGCATCGTCTTTCCGACGCCCGGACGATCTTCGAGTAGCACATGGCCGCGCGAGAGGAACGCCGCGACCACGAGGCTGACGACGTCGTGCATGCCGACCACGACACGCTCGATGTTCGCGATGAGACGTTCGATGTCGGCGTGCGCGGCGCCGAACGCGGTGTCGCGACTCACGCCGAACGCGGTATCGCGACTCACTCGGAAGTTCCGTGCGGCTGGCGGCAGGCGGCGAGCGCGGTCGGTAGGCTGCCGAACACTAGCGGTACGAGCCATCGGGCCGACAGCGCGACGATCGCCGCGATAACGAGAATCGCCGCCGCGGCCGTGATTGTCCACGTCGAGGCGAGGTCGAGGACAAGCCGCTTGCCGACACCTCCGAAGAGCGCGACGAGCCCGGCGCCCGGTTCGAACAGGTACAGCGCGAGGATTACGCCGAGCCAGCGCGCTCCGCCGCCGATGATACGCGCTGGCTCAGCGCTCCATGTGAAGCGCGGCCAAAGGCGCGCGGCAGCAGCGCGTGCGAGGAAGTCGGCTTCGGCGGCCGCGGCAAGAACGGCAGCGACGGCCGAAGTGGCCAGCATCGTGCTCGGGAACGTGAACCCGCTCTCATAGCCTGCCGCTACGAACGGCAGCGCGACGAGGAACGCCAGCGCGCCGACTGCCACGGCGTCCGCTCCGCGTGCAAACGCTTCCGTCCGCTTGTGCAACCGCGCGCAGCGCGAGCACAGAAGCAATGCGTCGGAAGCGTCCGCCCGTCGACGGGCGAGGACCGAGGCGAGGACGGCAGCCCCTTCGAGCACGAGGAGAAGCGCGAACGGCACGTAGCCGGGTACCACCGACGGAGTCGAGGGGTCGAGAGCGAGCGCGTACGACGCTCGGCCGGCGGCGAGCGCCGGCGCGCCCGGCGCGAACAGCTCAGGCGCCGCAAGTACCGTTAGCACGGAGACGCGCCAGATCGCGACGCCCCAACGCCCCATCCTGAACCTCTCGCCCGCAGTGTCGGGCCAGGCACAACGATAATCCCGAAAATCTCCAGCGGCTTACATTATTACCTGATTACCTCGGAATCCGCTTACGCGCCAGCTCAATTCGTGCCTGTCGGCGTCCGATTCGGCGAAGACAACGACGATTTACGATGCCGACCAGCCAGAGGCTCCCCTTTCCCAGGTAATCGAACAGGCGCTCGTATTGTGGACCATTCACCGAAGTTCCGGGCGCTCGGTGACGCCATCCTCGGGAACCCATTGGAAGACGACTGGCGCCGCAGTGCTCGTCGCGTGGGAACTGCCGGCGAGCCGGCCGTTCTTCGACGTGCGCCTGCTGGCGGCAAACGCTGCACTCAGCCGTCCGTATCTGCGCTTCGGGTTGACGACGCTCTGCGTGTATACCGTCCTCTACGGCCTCACCCAGTTGCTGCAGGCCGCGCGCGGCGCGTCCTCGCGCGAGGCGGCCCTGCTGCTGCTCCCGATGCGCGAGAGCGTCCACTACTGCTTCGACGTCTTCTCATTGAGACGCGTCAGGATGCGATAGACGGCCGTGACCCGTGCCTCAATAGGGTACGACTTGTTCGCGAGCAGAACGATGCCCGTCTTTCGTCGCGGAATGAACGCGACGTACGCGCCGAAACCGCTCGTCGATCCCGTCTTATTTATCACGACGTCGCTCTCGGGGCGCGACGCCGGGTCAATCTTCACAGCGTGGTTCTCTTCGAACATCACTTGGTTGGAGTTGCCTTGCAGCAAACCCGACAACGGGATCGGGTAGCGGTACTGCTCCCAGATCAGGTCCTGCGTCATCACTCCGATCCGGTAGTGTCGTCCGGATACCGTACGCTTCTGCCGCGAGGGGTCCGGGAGACATTCGCCTCGGTTTGCCGGCAGCCGTGTAGCCCTACGCGTGCATCAACGTGGCGAACCCCGCGTCCATGCTCTTCGCCGCCGGTTTGCGAGATGATGCATGCCGCCAGCGACGCGGCGAAAACGGCCAGGATAGTCGAGCGCATTGTGTCGTCGCTTCGGATCGATGCGACGTTGAACCCGCGGCCGTATCATTCGCCGGGCACGACCCTGCCTCGGGCTACGAGATCGACCTAACCGACGCATCTTCACCGCTCCGATAGGTTCCCCGGCGTTCGCCAGGGAGCGGGCGGCAGGGCCCACGAACCTGCAACCACGGGGTTGCGCTTTCGCTCGAGATATGCAACTATAGGGTTGCACATTTTGGAGGGCACCATGGTTGAGGACCGGATTGAGCGAGAAGTCGTCGTTGCAGCTCCGCGGGAACGTGTTTGGGAGATCATCACGCAAGCGGAACACGTGGGCAAATGGTTCGGCGAATCCGCGGAGGTCGATTTGCGGCCTGGCGGCACGATCGTTCTGCGGTGGGAGAAACACGGCACCGTGTATGGGACGATCGAAAAGATCGAGGAGCCGCACTTTTTTTCGTATCGCTGGAATCCGGGAATATTCGGCGAAAAACCGAGCACCGAGAGCTCGACGCTCGTTGAATTCACGTTGACGCCCCAAGGCCGACAAACACGATTGCGTGTGGTCGAGACTGGCTTTAGCCGTCTTCCCAGGGACGAGAGCGAGCGGGCCGAGCAGTTCAAGGACAATACCGAAGGTTGGGCGCACGAGCTGGGTGAGTTGCAGCAATACGTCGAGCAGCTTCCGGTATAACCGCGCGTGCGATGAACGCCGGCAAGGGCGACGTAGACGAGGTGCTCGTCGCCCTCGCCGATCCGATGCGGCGCCGAGTGCTCGATGCGCTCTCGGCTCACCCGCAAGCGACGGCAACGGCTCTGGCAGAAAAGCTGCCCGTTACGCGCCAGGCGATCGTGAAGCATCTGTCCGTGCTCGAGCAAGCCGGTTTGGTCGAAGCGCGCAAACACGGTCGCGAAGTGCAATTCGCCGTTCGACCGGAACGTCTGGCGTCAACCGCCCAATGGATGCACGGCGTTGCAGCCGCATGGGACGAACGACTGAGCGCGATCAAGCGTCTCGCCGAGAAGCGGTAACGGCAGCGCCTGCAAATGTGCAAGTCTTAGCTTAAAAACAACGTCGTCGTAGTTGGCGGCACTCGCCGCGCCGGCGCAGAGATCGACACCGCCGCGCACGCAACAGCGTGCGTGCGCGCCGCCGCACGTAATCAAGAATCGGAGCATATATGACAATCACAGGCAGAGCAATTCTCGTGACCGGGGCCAATCGCGGTATCGGACAGGCGCTGGTCGAGGAAGCCTTGAGGAGAGGCGCGACGCGGGTGTATGCCGGTACGCGGCAGCCCTTGACCCACTCGGATGGGCGCGTCACGCCCCTGACCCTGGACGTGACCGACGCTGCACAGACTCAAGCAGCCCTCGAGAGAGTTGAATCTCTCGATATCCTCATCAATAACGCAGGCATGGCGCTTTACGACGACTTGAGCGATCGCGAGGCGCTCGAACGGCACCTCGCCGTCAACCTCTTCGGCACATTTGGCGTGACCCAGGCTTTCCTGCCGTTGCTGACTCGTTCTCGGGGAGCCATCGTCAACGTTCTGTCGGTGACGGCCTTTGCCGCCTTGCCGATCATTCCGTCCTACTCGATCTCGAAGGCGGCCGCGTTCTCCCTCTCACAATCGCTGCGCGCTCTTTTGGCCGCACGAGGCGTGAGCGTGCATGCCGTCCTCACCGGCCCCGTGGACACCGATATGTCGCGAGGCTTCGACGTACCGAAGGCGTCTCCGGAGTCCGTTGCGCGAGCGATCTTCGACGGAGTGGAGAATGGGGAGGAGGACATCTTTCCCGATCCCATGTCAGCGTCCATGGCGGACAACTGGCGCAGCGGTGCGGCCAAGGCGCTCGAGCGCGAGAATGCGACGCTCGTAGGCGTTCCCGCTCCGGCGCCATGACGAGCGCTCGGACAACCGGGACGGCGGCAGCGCTGACGGCGACGCTCGGGCTCGCCGCCGCGTCCTGGGTCGTCGCCGTCCCGCGGATGATCGGGATGGACATGGGCGTCGCTACCGACCTGGGTCCGTTCGCCTCCTTCGTCGCGCTGTGGGTAGCGATGATGGCGGCGATGATGCTGCCGGGTGCGGCTCCGGCAGTCGTAAGACGTGCTCATGCCGGCGGTCGTGTGGACGCCGTGCCGCTCTTCGTCGGGTCGTACCTTACCGTCTGGGCACTCGTGGGCGTCGTCGTGTATGCGTTGTACCGTCCGCACGAATCGTTCGCCGCCGGCATGGTTGCGATCGCCGCGGGTGTTTACGAGCTCACGCCGCTCAAAGCGCACTTTCGCCGGCGCTGCCGCGAGAGCGTCGGCTCTGGATTCGAGTTCGGGCTCTGCTGTGTCGGCTCGTGCATCGGACTGATGCTTATGGTGGTGGCACTGAGCATCATGAGCATCACCTGGATGTCCGTGATCACCGTCGTCGTCCTCGCCCAGAAGCTCCTGCCCCCGAAAGCCGCCATCGATGTACCGCTGGCGCTCGCGATCGTCGGATTTGGAATCCTGATCGTTGTCGCGCCTTCTTCCGTTCCCGGACTCACGCCACCGATGTGAAACGTCATCGGCGGCGCGCCCCACGCCAACCTATTGCATGGACACGAAAGAGAGAAACAGATGATCGATCACAAGACCGGAACCCGTGAAGAGTGGCTTGCAGCCCGGCTGCAGCTGCTCGAGGCCGAGAAAGCACTGACGCGGCGTAGCGACGAAGTAGCGCAGCAGCGGCAGAAGCTGCCCTGGGTTCGAATCGACAAGGACTATCGCTTCGAGACCGACGAGGGCACAGCGTCCCTCGCGGACCTCTTCAAAGGACGCTCGCAGCTCCTCGTCTATCATTTCATGTTCGGGCCCGACTACACGGCCGGGTGTCCGTCATGCTCGTCGATCGCGGACGGCTTCAACGGCTCCGTCGTCCATCTCGCGAACCACGACGTCACGTTCTTCGCGGTGTCGCGGGCTCCGCTCGCGAAACTGCAGGCGTACAAGCAGCGGATGGGCTGGAGCTTCCCCTGGGCGTCTTCGTTCGAGAGCGACTTCAACTACGACTTCGCGGCGTCGCACACCAAGGAGCAGCTGCAGTCAGGAGCCATCGAGTATAACTTCCGCGCGACGGACACGCGGCCGATACTCGAGGCCAACGGGGAGCCCTGGACCGCCGCGATCCTGTCGGGCACGGTCACGGATTGGAAGACGTACAGACAGGAAGCGCCCGGCGTGAGCGCGTTCACGTTCGTGGATGGCGTCGTTTACCACACCTACTCGGCATACGAGCGCGGGGTGGACGGCATCTGGGGCATGTACCAGTGGCTCGACCGCGCGCCGCTCGGCCGCAACGAGAACGAGCCCGGCATCTGGTGGCGTCGCCACGACGAGTACGACAGCCAGTAACGCGTGCCGAAGGCTCGGCCATAACATGGCCGAGCCTTCAGTCCCGGTTTACTGTCCCCGCAACTCTTGCATCAAGGCGCTTTTGGCAATCTTGCGCTGGGCTTTACGCTCGAGATCTGTCCGAGAGAAGCGCGGCTATCGCCTGAGCGTCGGCCGGTGAAGCCGGCGTGAAAACGATCATGCTCAGGCCATCTCCGCCGTCCACGGAGAAGGTCGAGTATTCAAGCGTGAGCGGCCCGGCGACGGGGTGCTGAAAGCGCTTCAGACCGAACCAATGGCTGCGCACCTCGTTCTCTGCCCAGAGCCGGCGGAAGTCCGCGCTGGTCGCCTGGAGTTCGGCCGCGATTGCGGCGGCTTCGGGACAGTCCCCCGCACGCGCGGCGTCGACGCGGAATGCCGCCACAGCGAAGCGCGCGTCCGCCTCCCAATCGGGCAGCGACGCATGTACGGCCGGTGCGCCGAACAGGCGTCTGAGGACGTTACGCTCGCGGGGCGGTAGTACGCCGAAGTTGGTCAGAACTGCTAATGCCGCGGCGTTCCAAGCCACGATGTCCCACGCCGGCGTCTTCACGTAGGCGGGGCTGGTCAGTAGGGCGTCCAGCACGCCCTGCACGGCCGCCGGCACGACTCTCAACTTTTCCGTTCCCGAACCACGGTGGATAATGCGCTGCATGCGCGTATTTGTTACCGGATCTACCGGATTTATAGGTTCAGCGATCGTGAAGGAGTTGCGTACCGCGGGGCATCAGGTCCTCGGACTGGTGCGCAGCGACGCCGCCGCCGACAGGTTGGCGGGGTTGGGAGTCGAGGCGCATCGTGGCGACTTGTCGGAGACCGATAGCCTCGTCGCAGGCGCCCGAGCCTGCGATGGAGTGATCCACACGGCCTACATCCACGACTGGTCCAACGCGACTTTTGAGGCCGCAGCCGAGATCGACCGTCGAACGGTCGAGGCCATGGCGGCCGCGATGGAGGGCTCCGGCAAGTCGTTCGTCATCGCGTCCGGAACCGCGTTGCTTCCGCCGGGCCGTATCGGCACGGAAGAGGACCCGGCGGTAACCGAAGGCTTGGGCGCCCATCGCGGGCGGACGGAGGCTTCCATGCAGGCAGCCGCCGGTCGCGGCGTACGCGCCGGCGTCGTGCGGCTTCCGCCCTCCGTCCACGGAGCCGGCGACCACGGGTTCTTGCCCGCGCTGATCGACATCGCGCGCCGCAAGGGCATCTCCGCGTCCCCGGCGACGGCGCGAATCGCTGGCCGTCCGTGCACCGGTTGGACGCCGCGCGCCTCTTTCGGCTGGCGCTCGAGAACAGCGCTCCCGGAGCGCGCCTGCATGCCGTCGCCGAAGAAGGCGTGACGCTGCGCGCGATCGCCGAGACGATCGGCGCGGGCCTCGGCATCCCGGTGAAGAGCCTTGCCGGGGACGAAGCGCAGGCGCACTTTGAATGGCTTGCGCCTTTCGTGACCATTGATAATCCAACTTCCAGCGCACTCACCCGCAACTCACTGGGATGGCGCCCGCAGGAACGGGAGCTCCTGGGCGACATGCGAGAGAGCGGGTACTTTTCAGACAACAAGCTCGCCGTCGGCTAAAACCACGGACGCGCCGCATTCCCGAGGATTGATACCAGCAATTCAGGGATTGGGCGCGTCGACCCGTCGTGCGCCGAGCGGCTTGCGTCGCACGTCGTAAACTGGATTCTCGCGCTGCAATTGCTGGCCGTTCCGGAGCACGTGACGACGTTCGCAAGGAGAAAGCCGTTGCCGGAGGTGGTCGTGTGCGTCGGCCCGCTCGTGCGCTGATTGCAGGCGCCGGTGAAATCTGCGAAGTTCAGGCACGTGTCGAAGTTGCCGGGATGGATCAGGAGGTCGTTCACAGCCCGCGACACCTGCGGGCTCACGGCGGGTGTGCTCGAGGTGTCGAAGAGGTAGTAGTCCTCCCACGACCGGAACTGCTGCTGCGAGACACCGGCGAGCACGCCGTCGACGTAGAATTTGACGACATCCGCGTCGGAGCCGGTGAACTGCATCGTCATGCCGATCGTGTGCGGTAGCGTCGGATCGACGTACGCGATCTCGTGCGAGACGTACTTCGCGCAACCCGAGCAGGGCGTCGTTCCGCCGTTCACGCCTTCGACGTTCGTGGTGAAGATCAACAGCTTCTGGTTGTTGCTCGAATCCAACGTATGCCAAAGGCCCAACACCTGCATCCAGGCACCTTGGTTCGTCCATTCCGGAGAAAAGCTCACTTCGAGCGAGGGCTGGAACAGGCCCGTCGCGGACGTCGCGACGAATTGCATGCCGAAGTACGGCTGGCACGCCGCGCCGCAGACGGTCGCCGGACTCGTCGTCGTATCGGTGAGCGCCGTCGCATAGCCGGACGACTTTTGCATCGGCGGGGTACTGAGCCCGTTGGAGCACGTCTGCGTTATCGAGTTGTTGACCTCCAGCGCCTTCGTTGGCGGTGTAGCCGGCCACTGCGCGGAAGGATAACTGCTCGTATTCACGACGTTGGCGTCGTAGTCGTAGTTACCGCAGCTGTTCGAAAGCCACCCTTGCTGGCCTCGCACCGGGCCGTTGGAATAGGTCGCGAACGCAATCGGGCCGACGACGCTCGGCACCGTCGTCGTCACGCCGACGGTGATCGTGCTGGAGCCGTCCGAGAACGCGATCGTGCACGAACCGTTCGTCGTACCGGGAGTAATCGTCGACGATGACGATGCCGGCGTGCCCGAAGGTATGCGCGCTCGCCGATGTCGACATCACGCAGGTGCGCGTCGTGACCGCGCATCTTGGCGGCGGCTCGTCGCTCTGCACCGTTCAAGGCGGCGCCGTGCCGCCGGCAAATGCGCTCGCGCCTGCCGCCCCATCATCTTGTCGATGAGGCTGGCGGCCGCGACGTTCAGCGCTTCCGACAAGAAAGCAGTCCCCATCGCGACCGACCCGTACAACAGGGTGCGGCTGACGACGAAGTCGATTTCCCACAGTTGGTAGCGGAGCACGGAGAATGCGATCGCTAGCGGCACGACGACCTGAAACGCGACGAAGAACGGCTGATGGACGAGCAAGACCACGAAATCCTGCCCGTGCTCCAGATGGAAGATCTGCCAGGGTAGGTGCGTCAAAAAGTCGCCTGCCACCGAAGCCGTGATTGGGTACACAACCCACTTCGTTTGCTGACGTTGAATCGGAGTTCGTACGCGGTAGAACCAGTACAGTTGGACGGCGACCGCGCTCGCGAACAGAGCGGCAATCGCGATGAACAGCCCAGGATGCGGAAATCGATACGGATTCACCGCCGGAACGAACGCCCAGAGGGCGGTCAGGCGAGCACGCACACGCTGAGCGCCCGGATTGACCACGCATTGAACCGCCCGTCCGGGAAGACGTAGAGGAACACGATGAACGATCCGAAGCCGAGGCTGCGCTCGAACAGCACCCACTGCGCTAGCGCGGGCGCATTGACGACGAGCGCATGCATCGGCGGCGGGATCGTTACGCCCATTGGGTCGGTGTGAAGCGCTTTCAGCACCCCGTCGCCGGCCCGCTCACGCTTGAATACTCCACCTACTCCGTCGACTGCGGAGGCGGGCTGAGCATGATCGTTTTTACGCCGGGGTGTACGTTCGAAGCAGGCTCCAGTTCAGCAAATGGACACCGTCATCGCGCCGTGACCGTTCAATAGAACCTCTTTCTGACGCGATCAAACGGCTGCCGTCGGCCCAAAGGCCTCGAGGATGGCGGTGAGCCGCGAGTTGACGTCAGCCGCGATTGGGGCGAGCTCGTGGTGCCCGGTGAAAGCCAGCATCGCGTCGGCGTCGACCACGCCGACCGTCGTATGTCCGGCGGCCCGCCGCACGATGACGTTGCAAGGAAGCAGGAGCCCGACGTCGGGATCGGCAGCGAGCGCGATCCTGGCGCTGTCGGGTTTGCAGGCGCCGAGGATCACGTAGTCGCCGATATCGACGCCGGCTTTCGCGCGCAGCGTCGCAGCGACGTCGATCTCGCACAGGATCCCGAAACCGTGCTCGGCCAGGAGCGCCTTCGCGCGCGAAACCGCGGCGGGGAAGTCTAGCGCGACTTCGCGGCTCGTTCCGTAGGAATGACGGGTAGTGGTTGTCATGCGGGCTGATACCTTTCTGAGGTGGGCACGGACGCGGGAACGGTGGAGTCCCTCGCAAGAGGGGCGTGGTACGTCACCAGTGCGTACAGCACTGGGACGACGAAGAGCGACAGCGCGGCGCTCGCACCCATGCCGAACACCAGCGCCCACGCGAGGCCGCTCCAAACCGGATCGAAGGCGATGACGAGCGCCGAGAGCATCCCGGCCGCGGCGGTCAGCACGATCGGGCGTGCGCGAATGGTTCCGGCATCCAGCAACGCTTCGCGGACCTGTACTCCGTGGGCGATGCGTTCCTCGACGAACTCGACGAGCACGATCGAGTTGCGAACCACGATCCCGGCCAACGCGATCACGCCGATCATCGCGGTCGCACTGAAGTAGACGCCGAATGGTGCCAACAGGGCAAACCCGGGCAAGACGCCGACCAGACCGAGCGGGACCGCGCTGAGAATGACGAGCGGCACGCGCAGCGAGCGGAAGCGTGCGACCAGCACTAGATAAATCAATGCGATCGCAACCGCCATCGCCAATCCGAGATCGCGGAAGACGTCGAGCGTGAGTTGCCACTCGCCGTCCCATCGCACGCCGTAGCCGGCAGGCAGGTGCGGGCCGCGCGCACGCGCGAGCATCAGGTCGATGACGGCGTAGGTGGAACTGCGTCCGGCCATCTCGCCGGAAACATAGTCGACGTCTTGACCGTCCTCGCGATAAGCGACCGGCGGCGTAGTTTCCGTCACCACCCTGGCAATCGATTGAAGCGGTACGCTGCCGGCAGTGGTGCTCGGGATGGCCGTATAGGCAAGCGCCGTCAGGCTGCCTCGCCAATCGTCACCATAGCGGAGAAAGATCGGGATCGGGTCGCGCGCGATCGAATCCCGGACGACCCCCGACTCGACGCCGCCGAACGCGGCGGCGACCTCGCGGGCGGCGCTTGCCGGCGGCACGCCACTCAGCGCCGCCTTGCGCAAATCGAAGATCAGATGGGCGCGCGGCGGTTGCCGCTTGGCCGTGGTGTCGGTGTCGACGACGCCCGGTTCGGCACGCACTAGCGTCGCGACGTCTTGCGTAACGGCGGCGCGCGCTTCCCGCCCCGGCCCGGTAACCACGCCCAACACGCTCGCGCGCACGGGCGGTCCCGGCGGCTCCTCGATCAGCCTCACCGACGCACCGTATGGAGCGCCCGCGGCTTGCAGCGCCGGCCGCAGGTCGCGTACGATCGCTTCCGAGCTCGTCCGGCGCTGCGCTTTGTCGGCCAGGTTTACGCGCAATTCGGCGAACCAGGCGGCGTCCCTGAAGAACGAGCCGCGAAGCACGCCATTGAAGTCGGGGACGGCGTGCGTACCGACGAACGTTTCGACGTCGCGTACCTCGGGCCGTTGCAGAAGCCGGGTCTCGACCGCCAATGCGGCCGCGCGCGTACGTTCTAGGTCGGTGCCGATCGGCTCGTCGATCGCGATCGAGAACGTATTCTCGTTTTGCGAAGGCAGCATGCGGAACTTGACGAGCTGCAGCAGCGGCAGCGCGAGTGCGAAAACCAACGTGGATGCGAGGACTCCCAAGAACGCGCGCCGCGGTCCGGGACGATCTAACAATCCGCCGAGCGCGTTGCGATAGACGCGCTGCCAACGTGCCTTCGCCCCGTTCCGAGGCCGGTGCCCCGAATGGAGCAGACGCAGTGCCGCCCACGGCGTGACCACCATGGCGACGCCGAGCGAGGCGAGCATCGCAACGGGGACGTCGAGCGGGATCGGGCGCATGTACGGCCCCATCAGCCCGGTGACGAACGCCATCGGCAGGAAGGCCAGGATGACGGTGACCGTGGCGAGGATCGTGGGACTCCCCACCTGCGCCACCGCGCGCACGACGATCGCACGCCGGTCGCCTCCGCCCTCTCGCAGCTCCCGATTGATGTTCTCGATGACCACGATCGCATCGTCGACGAGCAGCCCCAGCGAGAGGATGAGGGCGAAGAGGGTGATGCGATTGATCGTTTGGTGCGCGAGCATCGCGACGCCGAGCGTGATGAACAACGTGAGAGGTATCGCGAGCGCGACGACCGCAGCCTCGCGCCAGCCGAGCGCCAGCAGCAACAGCACCGAGACGATCGCGATCCCTTCCATCAGCCGCTGGAAGAGCTCGTTGACCGAAGCGTTCGCCTTTTCGCCGTCGTTCCGCGTCACGTCGAGGGTAATGCCGGCCGGCAGCGCAAAGGCGTGCGTCGAATCGAGAACCGCCGAGGCGACCTGAACGACGTTGGTTCCGCTGCGCTTGGCGACGGCGATGCTGACCGCGGTCTGCTGTACCGGCCCTCCGCGGTGAGAAGCCCAGACGTAGGTTTCTCGCGGCGCGAGCCCCCGCGACACGCGCGCGATCTCGCCGAGCTGCACCGGGACGCCGCCATGGACCGCGACCGGCGCCCCGGCGACGTCTTCGGCCGAGCGGAACGGTGCGCCGGCGCGAAGCTCGAGCCGCTGGAGGCCGTCGCTGACGTAGCCGGCCGGTTGTTCCGCATTCGAACGGAGCGCAGCGTCGATCTCGGCGAAGCCGACCGCATAAGCGTGCAGCCGCTGCGGATCGATGACGACGTTGATGTTGCGACTGCGGCCGCCGTAAAGCGTAAGCGCGCCGACCCCGGGCAGCGGAGCCAGCGCGTCGCTGAGCCGGTAGGCGACATCCCGCAACGCCGCCTCGTCGTAGCTCGCGCTCGACAGCGTCAGCACCACGACCGGAACGTCGTCGACATCGATCCGCGAAACGACCGGAGCCAGCGCGTCGGCGGGGATCGCCCCACGGTTTCCGAGCAGACGCGTGTAGAGATCGACGTACGCCTGCGTCGTGTCCGTCCCGACGCGGTAGCGGACGGTTATGATCGAACGTCCGTCGCCAGAGCTCGCGTAGACGTGCTCGACGTTGGCGATCTGGCCGATGACGCGCTCGAGCGGGAGCGTAACGAGCCGGACGACTTCGTCCCGCGCACGCCCTGGTGCATCGGTCGTGACGATCGCGGTCGGGACGGTGATGCGCGGATTCTCTTCGCGCGGCGTGAAGGCGATCGCGACCAGGCCGAACAGCGTCGCAGCCACGACCAGCACGACGGTGATCTTCGCGTCGAGGAAGGCACTGACAATCCGTGCCAGCGGGGTCGTGACCGGCTCCGGCTTCATGGCCTGTTCTAGCATACTCCCGGGGGTATACGCAATGGTACCCCCAGGGGTATAATGGCGCCGTGGCTACGCGAAAGAACGGAACTCGTCGTCTCTCGATTTCCGACGACGACCTTGGCGCGTTGCGCGCCCGCATGCGCCGGCTCGAGGGTCAAATCCGGGCGGTCGAGCGCATGCTGGGCGAGCGCCTGGACTGTCATGAGATCGTCCAGCAGATGGCGGCAGCCCGTGGCGCGCTCGACCGCTCGATGGTGCAGCTCATGGTCGCCAGCATGACCGACTGCCTGCGCGCCGACGGCGGCGGCGTGAATGAGGCGGAACTGCGCCGGCTCGGCGAACGCTTCGCACAGTTCCTCTAGTGCCGGCGCTCGACCAGCGCGAGGATGTTCGACATCAAGCACCATCCGGTGAGCGAGGATTGCAGCAGGTTTGCGCCGACGAACGCGGCCAGCCAGAGCCAGCGTAGATCGACGAACGCCGCAAGACCCGCGCTGGCGAGAACGAGTAGGCCCGCGATCGCGCGCACCTGGGTTTCTACCGCCCATCCGCGCTGGTCCGCGCGAGCGCCGAGTTCCGAGAGTAGTGATGCCATGTCTCAACCCCTCACCGGTTGGTGAGTGGTTTGGCTGAACCGACGTCGGAATCGTCGCGCTGCCCGAATGCAACGCGGTTGTAGACGGCTGCCAGGATCCAGCCGGCAAGCGCGCCGCCGACGAATGCCCACACAACCATGAAGAGACCGCCACCAAATCCCATGTGGTAGCCGGCCCGTCCTTGACCGTATCCGCCCATCATCGAGCCGCCCATCATGGAACCGGCGCCCAGCAGGCCAAGCCCGCCGACAATCGCTAGCGCGACCGCGGCAACGCCTCCCGCGATCGCGAACGCCGCGGGCTGCAGTGTGGCAGAGATGTTTCGCATTGGTTTCCTCGCTTTCCGCGATCTATTGTCTCACCGACGTTCCGCATTCTTAGGAACGGAAGCGGAAGGGACCAGACGGCGGCCTTCGCAGGTTCTTCACGACTACGTCTTACAATCTGACGTAGACTGTCCGCAAGGCCGCGGACGCGCCAAACCAAACCTTCTATGCATTTTATCGAATGCGCTACGCCGCAGAGGCCGGCGTTCCCAATCTCAACCTCTGCGGCAACAAGGACGCGACGTTCTTTCCCGATATCGTCGGACCCAGACGGTGTGCCGTCACTCGCGCTGCTCCAAATGGCTTCCCGCCTACCGTTTATCTGCTCTCTGGCTGGCTACAGAACGCTCTCGATGCGGCCGTGCGTGACCGCGCCGCCGGGCTCGCGTCTGACGCAAAGACCCCGATGTATGTGCTGATCGGCGATGCATTGGCCGGCATCGTCGCCGTCGCGGATGAGGTCCGTCCCTCGGCGAAAGAGGCCATCGCGCGTCTCAAACAGATTGGCGTCCGAACCGCGATGGTGACCGGGGACAACCGGCATACCGGGGCGCGCTCTATCCGTCGCTGAAGGTGCTGTTGGCACCGGAGTGGGCGGCCATCCTGATGAGCGGCTCGACCATCAGCGTGACCGTAAACGCGCTCCTCCTCAACCGCTGGTTGGCCTTGTGGCGTGGATTCTGCGGTCGTGAGCCGCAGCGTGCGTTAGTTCCCTCGGCGGTTCGTCGCGATCATCTCGACAAAGTGAGCTGGCTTGGCCGGAAGAAATCCAGCGATCGCCTCCACGAACAGGTCACGATTTGTTTCCAGCAGCGCGCCGTTGTGCCGACGTTCAAATCCGATCGTTGACGACGGCTTTCCGCTCATAGCGCGTCCACATGGGCTCCCGGAGATATGCGCGGGATACACTTCGACGTAGTCCGGAAGAGCAAGAAGCTTGTCGTGAAGCGAGGTGAACAACTCGTTCGCAGCGTTCGGGCCGCCAAGGTCCGGTCGCCCGATGTCCCCCACGAACAGTGTGTCCCCGGTGAGCACGAACCATGGTTCTTTCGAGCGCGTATGGTCACTCACCAGAAATGCAGTGCTCTCCGGCGTGTGTCCTGGCGTGTGCAACGCGCGGATGACGACGTTTCCTAACGAAACCTCCTGGTTGTCATCCAAAGGCGTGAAGGGAAACTCCAGTTCAGCGGTGCGGTGATAGTAGATCGGCGCGCCAGTGCGTGCGGCGAGCTCGCGTTCTCCGGAGCGATGATCTGCGTGAACGTGCGTGCTCAGGATCGCCTCGATCTTCATCCCGCGTTCCCGAGCGATTTCGATATATTGAGCGACCTCAAACTGAGGATCGACGACCGCGGCGCGGCCTTGACCGCCTCAACCGAAGACGTACGAGGCGCAGCCGGTCTCAGATCGCAGGAGCTGGCGAAAGATCATGACGGTACACCTTGGGGCGAGAGCGTATGAGCCGCAGAAAGCGTTTCCCGCATACGGACGGCGACGATGGCGCCTGATCCGAGCGTGAGGCCGGCGACGACGGCGATGGCAGCATTTTGTCCGAGCGCCTGCGCGACGATACCGGAGAGGAGAGCGCCAAAGGCATAGCCCGAGTCCCGCCACAGGCGGTAGACGCCGACCGACGATGCCCGAACGAGCGGGTCGACCACGTCGCCGATTGCCGCTAGCAGCGTCGGATACACCATGGCGGTCCCGAGGCCGAGCAGCAACGCAGCGAGGAACCATAGTGCGAAATTAACCGGGGTCAGGAAGAGCGCGATCGCGATCGCCTGAAGCCACATGCCGCCGGCAATCATCCACTTGCGCCCGACGCGGTCGGAGAGCGCGCCGGTGAAGAGTTGGCACAGTCCCCACATGACCGGGTAAATGGCAGAGAGCATCGCGATCCGTTCGATGGCGAGTCCCGCAGCAGCAAAGTGCAATGGGAGAAGGCCCCAGGCTAGGCCGTCATTGAGGTTGTTCACGAGTCCGGCCTGGCTAATCGCCGAAAGCGTTCGGTCTTTCCACGAGACGCGCGCGAACAGCGCTCCGAACGACGTGCCTGGAGTCTGGCGCGGCGACTCCCCGCGTGCTGCCTCGAAGCGTGCGTGTCCATGCGTCTCGCGCACGAAAAAAATCGAGAGGGCGAGGGCGACGAACACGGAGATGATGCCCAACGCGAACGGCCACGGCCGCAATCCGTACGCGGCCGCGATCGCGCCGGACAGGTATGCCGCGACGCCGACTGCGAGGTAGCCGGCGAACTCATTGAGTCCCATCGCAAGGCCGCGCTGCTTGGGGCCGACGAGATCGATTTTCATCACGACCGTCATCGACCAGCACAGGCCTTGGTTGATGCCGAGCAGCACGTTGGCGAGAACAATCCAACCCCACGCCGGGGCGTACATCAGCAAGAATGGAACGGGGATGGCAAACAGCCAGCCGGCGACGAGCAGCGGCTTGCGACCCGTCCGGTCGGCCGTTCGGCCCGCGTACAGATTCGCCAGCGCCTTCGTGAAGCCGAACGTCACGATGAATGACAGGACGGCGGTTTCCGACGCGAGCCCGAATACGCGCTGACCGACCAGCGGCAGCACGTCGCGCTCGATTCCTACCATCGAGCCGACGAACGCGTTGACCGCGACGAGCAGCCAGAACTGGGTCGCGTTGGCCGCAAGCCCTAGGCGAACGCGGCCGGCGACGTCAGCTGACAAGTTCGACCTCGCCACCTGCGGCGACCCACTCAGCCGGCCCAAGCGCAAGACGCGTTGCGTGGAGCCCCTGCTCGCGAAGCAGGACGACCGCTTCATCGGCAAAGACGCAGTACGGTCCGCGGCAATACACCACATAGTGCTTCGACCGAGGCAACGCGATTTTGCCGGCTCGCAGGGCCTCGAGCGGCGCGCTGAAGGCGCCGGGGAGATGCGCGGCTTCGTATTCCTCGTGCGGGCGAGCGTCAAGCAGCGCCGTCCGCTCCGCCGCGAGCGCTTCGCGCGCCGCCGCGAACGTCACGATACCTGGGTCGCGAGGACCGAAGTACGACTTCTCGGCATCTGCGATGGAAGCGTCCACGGCTTCCGCGACCGCCCGCAGCTCCACGAGCAGCCGGTACACGGCCGAGCCGGTCGCCCGGTAGTGGGCGAACGTTCCTCTGCGTTCCACCGTGACAAGGCCACACCGTGAAAGCACCTGGAGGTGCTGGGACGCGTTAGCGACCGTGAGGCCGGCCTCGGCAGCGAGATCCTGCACCGTACGAGGCCGCTGCGAAACGAGGTCGAGCAACTCCAGCCGATGCCGATTGGCCAGTGCGCCCGGAACGCGTGCGACGGCCGAGTATACGGCATCCTTGAAGCGACGCTTCCGTCTCGATTTGGCGGGGGTCTCAGGCATATTCAAGAAATTTCTCGAATACGGCCGAGACCCCTTCCGCCGAGGCTGCTGTCAGGTAGACTTGACGGCTCGGAACGTGATCCCGAGCGTGCCGAAATCGGCCGCGCTCGTTTCTTGCGGCGCATCTGCGAAGACATCACCACGCCAGGTGATCTCGAATTCATTGAATCCAGCGGCTGCAACTGCAGCGGCGAGCTCTGCGTCAAGCAGAGCCCCGGCTATTCAACCGGTCCACAGATCGATTTTTCGCTTGGCACTTTCCGGAACGGCGCTTTCAACCAAAATGTCGGCAATTTGAAGCCGCCCACCCGGTCGCAGCACGCGATGCATCTCGCGTAGCGCTGCATCCTTGTCAGGTGTAAGGTTGAGGACGCCGTTGGAAATCACGACATCGGCCCAACCGTCCTCCACCGGCAACGACTCCATGAATCCCTCGCGGATTTCGACGTTCTCGACGGAACCAGCAAGGACCGCACCGCGAGCCTTTTCGAGCATCGCCGCGGTCATGTCGACGCCGATCGCGCGCCCGCTAGGCCCTACCATCCTCGCTGCAATAAACGTGTCGATTCCCGCGCCGCACCCCACGTCGAGGACCCGCTCACCGGGCCGTAGCGGTTCGACTGCAAATGGATTCCCCGTGCCGGCAAACGACTCGATGCTGGCCTCTGGAATCCCGGTCAGCCAATCCTCTTGGTACTTCAAGATGCCGGCGAGCCGCCGTCCGGTGTGAAAGTGGAAGCCCTTATGCGGGTCACGCGCGACCTCGGCGTACTCACGCTGGATGGCATCTCGCAATTCGCCGATGTCGAAATCTACGATGGGGGTGCGATCGAGTTCCACGATTGCCTCCAAGTACCCGGCCTGACGGATTCAAGAACTCAATTGAATAGCCCTACGCCCACCCGATCTTCGGGGGGCCACGGAGCGAGCGCTCGCTAATGAGTTGGATTCATCCGCGGTCGAGGATTGAAGTCCGCCGGGATCACGGTGGTCGATGGCGTGACATCGCTTGCAATCGCGTACTTTTTGGTCAAGGAGGGGCGGGTGGTGTGGCGATGATTGCTGCGAAGTTTGAGAGCAACCCAACACGACAGCAAACGCTGCGCTGGTAGGATGCGACGATGAGGCCGCCGGCGTTGAATCGGACGTTGTAACCGCCCAGCACCGAGGCCACGACCGTCAAGAAGGCTTCATAGGGTCGGTAGTTCGTGACTGGACGCCAGGCCGCGAAGAACGCGGGGATACCTTCGACCATGGGCGACGAACCGAGGATGAGCAGTAGCGCCGTGCGCGAGGACCTCTTGTGCCCATGCTCATGAAGCGGCGCGTTTGTCTCATGATCCCGAGTTTCACGATGCCACGTGGCTCCGTCATGATCGTGCCGATGGCTGTGAGGTTGTCCGTTTCCATGCCGATGCGTATGCGCATGGGTGAGCGCTACCGATACGGTACGCAGCAGCGTGTATAGCGCATCACCGTCATCGTCATCGCCGTGCTGACCGACTCCAGCGTTGTCGTGATCGTCGTGCTCGTCGAAGCGGGTGCTGTACGTCTCGGTTTGCCCGGCCGTCGTGACGGTCAGCAAGGCGTCGAACTGGTGAGGCTCTGGGATGGTGTCCGCCGACTCCCAATACGGCCCAAGGTTCTGCATTGCGAAGGTTTGACGGGAGCCGTCGTCTCGCACCGCCTCGATCGCAAGAGTGCCGAACGCGGGTCCGACGATGCGGAAGCGCGGCGGCGTGTCCCGTACGAAGATTGACAAAGCGATGGTTCCCGCCGACGTCGGTATCTTGTGGCGATCGCCTCCGTGCGTGTCGGTGGAAGTATCGTCATCGTGCGCGTGCCCGAGACCGTGATCGTGGCCTGTGACCTCCCCGCATCTCCCGTAGCGACCCGATTGCGATCCAGGCGCCGAAACCGATGAGGGCGAGGCTTGACGCAACCGACACGTATTGGCCGAAGCGTGTCGCGAACGCGGCGCCGGCAATCCCAAACGACGAGACCGATGAGCAGGGTAGAGACGACATGTCCCGTGCCCGCCTTGAACGCTGCTTCTGCGGTCTCGCGGCGTGACCACCCGTTTTGGCGAGCGATTAACGTGATAGGGACCCAGTGGTCGGGGACGACCGTGTGCAGGACTCCGACGCCGACAACGGCTCCTACGAGAAGCGCCTCAGGGACAAGGTTCATCTAGGCGTCCTCGTGCTCGTGCATAGGCTACCGCGAGCGTACGCTGTACACGCGAGTCGGGCCGCTGACGTTGCGCGTTCCGCAGACGCGCGACGGGAGCTTTGTGCCGGAGATCTTCGAGCGGTATCGCCGCAACGAACAGGCGTTGGTGCTGGCGCTCATGGAGATGGTGGTCAACGGCGTCTCGACACGCAAGGTCTCCCGCATCACCGAAGAGTTGTGCGGAACATCGTTCTCGAAATCGACAGTGAGCCGGCTTGCGACGGGCCTGGACGTGCGCGTTCGCGCCTTTCTGGATCGCAAGCTTGACGGCGGTTACCCCTTCGTGATCGTCGACGCGATGTTCACTAAGGGTACGCGGCGACGGCCCGGTGGTCAGCGGTGAAGACGGCGAGACACGTTTAGGCCATGTGAGCGCTCCCTTATACAGCTATGCTGGCTGGATAATTTTGCGCGGGTGTCTAGCGCGACCGGGCTAAGTCTGGTAGCCTAAGGCCCATGAAGACCGTCAACATGCATGACGCTAAGAGCAACTTGTCGAGCCTGGTCCGGGAAGTGCGGGAGGGCAGTGAACGCGAGATCATCATCTGCCTTTCCGGGCAGCCCGTGGCGAGACTCGTGCCCGTCGCCGACGCTCCGCGCCGGCAGCTCGGTGTCGATCGGGGACGGATTACGATCGCACCTGACTTTGATGCGGTCAACCCCGAGATAACCGCGCTTTTCGAAGGCCCATAGCACGCGTGCGGTTGTTGCTCGACACGCACGCGTTTCTGTGGGCCGCGGCGGACCCCGACCAATTGCGCGCCGATGCGCGCGCGGCGATCGAGGATACCACCAATGAGGTCTTGGTCTCCGCTGGGGTCGCGTGGGAAATCAGCATCAAGGTCGCGCTCGGCAAGCTGATAGTGCCGGCGGATCCCGCGGTGTGGTTTCCGGCGCGCGTGCGTTCTTTAGGCTTTCACGCATTGGATATTTCGGCAGCGCATGCCCTCGCAGTCGGCGGGCTGCCCGACGTTCACCGAGATCCGTTCGACCGAATCATGATCGCGCAGGCGCAGATCGAAGGCCTGACGTTTGTGACCCGCGATCCGGAAAATCAGAGATATCCCATAAACGTTCTGGAGGCATAAGTCGCCTACGGCAAGCGCGACCGGCGCGGCAATGTTTTAGTGAATCGACGTTTTGGGCGATTCATTGTGAGACAGCCTCAGAACGTCAGAACGCTAAAACGGCGCTGTCTCACCATTTCAGTGAATTTCACCATTCCGGACAACAGAAGGCGGCATTTCATCAATTCTCTGCGCCATCCACCGTTTTCGGCGCCGTCAACCGTTTTTCAACGCGGCCCGCTCCACGTACGTTTCCGCAACGAAGCCGGCGAACGTGACAGCCGCGCCGACCGCGAGTCGAGCATGACGGGGTGAAAGAGCTTTCCATTTGCCGTCGCGGCCATGACCCGAACCGTATAAGGTTCGCAGTTCACCGAGACTAGCAACGACGGCGCCTAGCTGCTGTACACATCCACGGACGAGGGCGGCGCTATTTTTCGCATCATCGATGCCTGCCGGAACTAGCTCGAGGGCCTTGAGCGTCGATTTGGCGATATCGACGAGGTCAGTTGTTTTCGCAAGGGCCGGCTCGCCGATAAGGCGCAAGACGGTCCGACAAACAGATTCGACCAGCTCCTTTGCTCCACCGATGGCGTCTTTAGGACTATCGTTTGCAAGGAGATGCAGCCGCCTACCACGGTCATCAATAAACGCCAAGTCCTCGACACGCGTTACCGCGAAAGAACTTGGGGCAGTCCCCGCCGGCCTAAAGACGCCGTCCGCGAAGAAGAAGCCGTCACGCTCCGCGGCCTTCACGAGGAAATCTTCCTTCGACGCAGCCACGGCCTCAATCAATGCCCCGAGCGCATCGCCAAGTCGATCGAGCTGTTGCGGATCATGCTGATCCACGCTGGCTACGTAACGGCGGAATTGCGTTCGGCGATCCCCGCCGGGGCCACCGGGGTCCGCGCCCAGACGAATACCCGCGCCTTCAAATGCCCGATCGATCTGGCGAAGAGGAATCGCCGCCGACGCGTCCTCGAACTCCCCAAGCGTCCGTCGGCTGAAGACTTTCGGCACGCTGCCCATTTTCGACGCCAAACGCCCAGCTTACCCGGTGGCTTGCGCCGACCGGTCGCGTTGAAAGACGATCAGGTGCCGGAAGCGACGGCTTTGAGCTGATTGAATCCCTCGTGAACGATTTCCGCGAATTCTCGGCCTGCCGGATCGTCGAGCCAACGGCCGAATCCTACGTGGAACACGGCCATGCCCATGTCGGCGGCGAGACTTGCCGCCGGTTCCGGTACTCCGCGCTGCTGCAAGGCCTGTGCGAGCGCCGCGGTGAGCGTCGCGCGCTTTATCAGTTCACGCTCCTGCAGGTCCGCGTGCGCGGCGACGATCCGTTGGCGCTCACGGGCAAGGGCGCGCCGCCCGTGCATGAGCGTCGACGCCGCTTCAACGGCGATCCGAACGGCCTCAATCGTGGGAAGCGCCGGCGGTAGTTCGCCGAGGGCCCGCAGTAGCTCGTCCTGCAACGCGGCGGAGCCGCCAAAGAGCACCTCCCGCTTGTCCGCGTAATGCCGGAAAAACGTCCGCTCGGTCAGTCCCGCCCGCTCCGCAATGTCAGCCACGGTGGTCTGCTCGTATCCCTGATCAAGGAAGAGTTCGTAGGCCGCCTTCTCGAGGCGGCCGCGTGCATCGGGCTTCCACCGGCTCATCCTGCCCATCATACATGATGACAGTAACTGACATATGTGGTATTCTTTATGTCAGTAACTGTCATCACGGGGAAGTCTTCATCATGTATGTTTTCGTCACCGGGGCCACTGGCTGGGTGGGGTCGGCCGTCATCGAGGAGCTTCGGGGCGCCGGTCATACCGTCACAGGTCTAGCGCGCTCCGAAGCTGCCGCCGCCGCCCTCGCTTCGGCCGGGATCGCCGTACACCGTGGAAGTCTCGAAGATCTCGAGAGCCTGCGCGCTGGTGCAGCCGCCTCGGACGCCGTCATCCACACCGCCTTCAACCATGATTTCTCACGCTTCGCCGAAAATGGCGCGGCCGAGCGGAGTGCCATCGACGCGCTGGGCTCCGCATTGTCTGGGACGGACCGGCCGCTCATCGTCACGTCCGGAGTTGCGCTGATCGCACCAGGACGCGTGATAACGGAGGCCGATGTCCGCGATCCCGACGCGGTGCCCTTTCCGCGCAACCCCGAGTCGGTCGCGGCCGCCGCGGCTGCGCGCGGTGTACGCGTCTCCGTGATTCGGCTCGCCCCGTCCGTTCACGGCGAAGGCGAGAACCACGGCTTCGTCCCGCGCGTAATCGCGCTTGCCCGCGAGCACGGCGCATCCGCGTACGTCGGCGACGGGAACAATCGGTGGCCTGGTGTCCACCGCCGCGATGCGGCGCGGCTCTACCGTCTCGCCCTCGAACGCGCTGCGGAGCACGCCGTTTATCACGCGGTCGCCGACGAGGGCGTACCGTTCCGCGAGATAGCCGGCGTCATCGGGCGTCGTCTGAACCTGCCGGTCGTTAGCATCTCGGGAGACGACGTCGGCACCCACTTCGGCTCGTTCGCGACGTTCGCGCAAATAGACGCCCGCGCATTGAGCGCTAAAACGCGGCAATCGCTCGCGTGGCATCCGACCGAACCCACACTTCTTGAGGATCTGAACAGCGCCGCGTACTTTCCGTCCTGAACGTCGGTTCTGATCCGGTACGATAGAAAAAAAGCCCAGCACATTGCTGGGCTTTTTGGTCGATTTCGAAATATTCAGCTGTGCCAAACATTTCACCATTTCGCTTTCTTTTCACCATTTCGGCGAAAATTCACGCACAATGATGCGACCGCGTCAGAACGCTAGAACGGCGCTGTCTCACAATGAATCGACATTTCACATTGAATTGACCGCGAGGCGTTCATTTCACATTGAATCGCTCAAGGGCCAGAACAGGCCATGAGAGCATTCGCTTTCCGAGTAGGCAGCGGTTGG
>Ga0207416_1000456_pt1 | contig 71770 bp, 59 predicted proteins | sample PaiPotPPM11metaG_FD_184107 | JGI IMG/M metagenome (GOLD analysis project Ga0207416, IMG submission 184107) | Iron sulfur acid spring bacterial and archeal communities from Banff, Canada, to study Microbial Dark Matter (Phase II) - Paint Pots PPM... ... | reverse complement strand
TCGGCTGTTAACCGAAGGGTTGCTAGTTCGAATCTAGCCCGGGGAGCCAACATCTTCATTTTCAAATGCTTGAAATTTTCCGAGTGCCGATTCTTGGTCAAATAGCATTCGGTTGTAAGCCGAATGATTTCCAGCCGAAGACAAACGCGAGGCCGCGCCTTCCTCTTGAGGCACAATGATTTGAAGTGAAATTCCATCAAAGCATATCGAAGTCTTTTGGGTGCACTTGGGTGCGTCTTCGCGCAATCCCACCAATTGAACCCCGCGAGCTGGTAGCGATTTTGCGTTTTTGGCTTAAGCTTGACATAGCCTGCTGGACGAAGCTAAGCTCCGCACTTCAATTAGCTATTACAGTCAGCTATATAACTAGGGTTTAAACTGACTCCCGAAAAAAATGGCAAATTCATCTTTCCGCAATCGGCGCATCCTTCGTTCTATCTTGCGTTTCGCCGAATCACTACTCGCGCTTACTCTATCCTCCTGCGGCGGCGGTTCCAGCTCATCCGGTCCAGGGCCGGGCCCTGGTCCTTCACCTAGCTTTTCAATTGGTGTCACTCCACAGAATCAATCTGTGGGCGTCGGGCAAAGCGCGGCCTTGACCCTGTCGGTAAGCGCAGTTAACGGTTTTAACCAGGCGATTCAAGTTTCGGTGACAGGCCTCCCCAACGGAGTCGTGTCTTCGCCCGCTTCTCCCTTCTCCATGACTATCAGCGGACAGTCAGTCACTCTCGCGGCTGCTTCCTCCGCCTCAATTGGATCCTCTACGGTCAAGTTCAATGCGACGAGCGGTGGCCTCAGCTCCTCGGCCCAAGCCCAGATTTCTGTCGTCCAAGGTCCCCCGGGCCTCGCTAACGACAGGACTTCCTTTGTCCGCACGGACGATACGCCAGGTGCGGTCTTGTACGATCCAGTGCATCAGTTGATCTTTGCGAGCGCTCTCGATTTGAATTGCGTCGACGTAATCCCACTCGCAACGCAGCAGGTTGCCCAGTGCATCCCGGTGTCCGGCGCGCTTGGTTTGAGCCTGAGCGCAGACGGCACCAAGGTTCTCGTGGGCACGCAAGTCGGAATCGTCGCTTGGATTGATACGACAACCCTTCAAGTCGTGCGGCGCGATGTCATTCCACAGATTCCGAACCCAGCACTTGGCGGAGGCTTTGGTTTTGTGTCGCCCACGCAAGCGTTCCAGGTGGCAAACGGAAAGGTTTTGCTTTTTTCGCTCCCGGGCTGCTGCGATGTGGGTACCTTCATTCAATCTGTCAGCGTGGCGGAATGGGACCCGGTTGCGGGCACATCTACGGTACGAACGGATTCCGGTGGTGGCGGTGTGGTTTCCACGACCTTGGACCATTCGAAGCTTCTGGTTGCGGGCGGAGGTACGGCGACTCTGTACGATTCCGCGACAGATCAATTCACCACAGTGCCGGGTGTTCAATTCCAATTCGCCACTTTGAATCCAACTGGCTCACAGTTTGTAGCTGTCGGCAGCACTCCTCTCCTTCGGTTTTTCAACTTACAAATGCAGCAGGTGGGGTCGCTTAACCTTCCCGACTGCTGCGCGGCGAATAGCGCTCCTCAGTTTGCGGTCTACAGTCCGGACGGAAAATCGCTGTACCTCGCGTACGCCTCTCAATCCGGGCTATCGAAGTTGGTAACGATCGATGCGGGTACGTTCCAAGTTGCTGGGACTGCGGCCAATTTTACGACCGAAGTCGCCTACTTCGGGGGCGGCGCGAGCGGACTTCCTCAAGCTAGCGACTCAACAGGACGTGTATTTGAGATAGCCGACCATGGCGTCGGCATTGTGGATGCCAATGACGTTCGAAGCTTTCAGCACCCACAAGTGGTTTCAAACTTCATTGTCGCTACGCCCGACGAAGGTCCTTTGAACCAGCCAACGACTACGCAATTTACGACAGGGATTTTCGACAGTCTTCCTGACATTTTCTTCGGTAATCAGCGTGGCCTAAATCCAGTTCTTAACGGCCCCGGCCAACTCCAGGCCACGGCTCCTCCATCTACCGTGGCGGGTCCGGTGAATGTGAAAGCAGTCGAAGCGAACGGAGTCATGGCTTTCATGCCGCAAGCATTCACCTATGGTTCTCTTCCCGTTCAATACGGCACTCTCGCCTCAGATCCAAGAGGCGGCGTCTTCGCTGATCTCTTGGGCTATGGATTTTCAGTGGACATTCCGGGGGCCAACATTCAAGTCACTGTGGGTGGCTCGCAAGCTCAGCTTCAAAAGAAAGTACTACTTCCCCTTGAGATAGGTTATCCGTTCCCGCTCCAGCATCTCGTTGTGACCATACCTAGCGGTTCGACCGGTGCCCTAGACATCGATATCACGTCACCAAGTGGAGTCGTAACGGTCCCCAAGGCCTTCCACTACGTAAAGAGTGTCGTCGACTTTCCGTCCCCGGATAGTTTCCTGTACGTCCTATATGATCCACATCGTAACCAACTATATTTGAGTGCGACCGACCACATTGACGTCTTTTCTTTGGCTAGCCACAGCTTCGGCTCGCCGATTAACGTACCCAGTAAAAGTGGAACTCGTCTTATTCTTGGGCTCGCCCTGACCCCAGACGGATCCAAACTGCTCGCCGCCAATCAAAGCGATCAATCGGTTGCCATCATCAATCCGGACAATCCCACTGCTAACGCTGTGGCGATCAGCGTGCCGCCCACGCCGGTGTCCGGTAACCCGGGGCCGTTTCAAATTGCGACGACGAGCACGGGCCATGCATTTATCACACTCACGGTTGGCAATGCCCTTAGCGGTGGCGGTACGTCTATCTATGACCTTGATCTTTCCAGTTTACAAGTGACAACGCCGAACCTTCCTGCTGGGAGCATCGTAAATCTGAATAATAACTACATACAGGCATCGACGGATGGAACCGTCGTTATTGAGGCGACTTCCAACAACAGCGGAGGGCCATTGCTGTCGTGGCGCTCAGCATCGAATACTTGGCAAATCCACCTCGTGGAGGGGCAATTCTGGGACAATGTTGCGATATCCAGAGATGGCAAAGTTCTGGCTGTAGGCAGCTCACCTGACAGTTTGGCTTTTCCTTTTCCGTATCTCTTGGATCCTGAGCTTCACCTGACCGCCCAAGTCAATTTTCCGGAGTTCCAATCCATCCAAGAAGGACCAACGCTTCAGATAGATCAAAGCGGAGCCTTGCTCTATGCGGTTAACGGGGCGGGTGTGGACATCATGGATGCGCGGACCGGGCAGTTGCGGGAACGAGTGCTCCTGGCGGAGCAGACTCTGCGCGGTCCAAGAGAAGTGCTTCAGACTCCTTCGAAGGCAATGGCAATTACCCCCACAGGAGACCAGATTTTTCTGCTGACGACGGCGGGCCTTACCATCGTCGACCTGGATTCGGTACCGCTGGGAATCGGTAGTGTTACACCGGCTTCGGGTGCCGCAGGGAGTTTGGTAAGCATTCGGGGAACAGAGTTTGTTGCTGGTACGTCGATAATTGTGAATGGAATCTCCGCGAATGCTTCATTTGTAGACGCGTCCACACTAAGTGTCACAATCCCAGCTGGTGTCCAGAAGGGCGCCGCTCAATTTACATTGACAACCCCAGACGGTTCGAAGTTCTCGCTCGATGCTGCGTTCCAAGTGCAATGAATTAAGCAATTCTTGTGGCGTCGACCTCGGCGCGGCACGGCACGGCCATTTCGTCCTTTTGATCGGGTCCGTTCTCGTGGCAACGCATATATCTTTGGGTACAGGATTGGGTGCAGCTAAAAGGGGAAGAATGGCTCCGAATTTTCGGTAAGCGACACCAGGTAGGGCACTTGGAATTTTGACCGCCTCGGCTGTTAACCGAAGGGTTGCTAGTTCGAATCTAGCCCGGGGAGCCAACTTCTGTGAATTCAATCGCTTGTGAAATTGCATTCTCACGTTTTGCTTCCAGAAAATCATAGTGTCATGTAAGAGTGTAGGGCAGGGTGAAGTTTCGCGCTCCCCGCCAGCCCAACCGCAAACGTAACTCACTGTGCGGTAACGACGATTGCGCTGCATGGTTTCTGACTGACTCTTCTGTAGGAGTGTGGCAGCGAGGAATCGAAATAGATCGAGTCCCCCGATTCGAGAATGTGGTCTTCCGTTCCGATATGTATTTCCAGCTTCCCACGGAGAACCGACAGGAACTCCACTCCGGGGTGATGGTGCAGGTGAGCCTTGCCAGACTGGAGAGGCTGGAACTCAGCGTAGTAGGCGTTCAACTTGCGCTCCACTGCGGCGAAGTCGAGCGATTCGAAGTAGAAAGAGATATCACGCCCATCAGGTCTCTCTGGAAAACGCTTGCGCTGGGCCCGACGCACGATCCCGACGACGTGCCGCTTCTGGTCGTCAGAGAAGAAGTACTCCAGTCCAACGCTGAACACCAAGGCGATGCGTAAGAGCGTCGGTAGGGTCGGAAAAAGCTTTCCGCGTTCAACCTTTGATAGCATCGCCGCCGACAGGCCCGTGTGCCGTCCCAATTCAACAAGTCCCATCTTCTTTTTCAGGCGCAGCGCGCGCAACTTATCTCCAATGGCGTAGTCGCCCAAGCCCTTGGCCAGCGTCTCTGACAGCACGATTTCCTCCGAATTTAACTAGGAATCAAAAAACTCTCGAGGATTTAACTGCGAATCACTCGACTTTTAGTTTGACGTGTATTTTCCTTGCTGTCAAATAGTTTTTCTCTATAGTTAAACATGCAGTCAGCAACAAACAGAAAGCATGGAGGAAATGATCATGAAGAAATTGGACGTTCTCGCAGCCATCCTCGTGGTGGTCGGCGCGCTCAACTGGGGATTGGTCGCCGTCGCTCATTTCGACCTGGTGGCAGCGATCTTCGGTATGAAGTTCGGGGAAGTCTCGGTGCTCAGCGGAATTGTGTACGGGCTTGTCGCTCTGGCAGGCATCTACCAAGCCGCGGGTTTCAAAGCCATTCAACGTCGGTGGCATGGTGAACCGGCTCTTCAGCGTTCGCGATAGCCACCTTGGAGTTTCAGAAGAGTAGTGAAAGATGTAGGGGTCAAGAGTCAGATTCCAAAGGTAGATGAAATTCAAGGAGAAGAAAAATGAAAGGGAGTTTGAATAGAAGTGTAAGAGTTGCATCTCTTGCGGCGGTGGTGGCCCTCGTACTGTCTCTGTCCCTGGGGACATACGCGCGTCCTAAAGCTGCGTCACAAGACATCGTTGACACCGCAGTCGCCGCAGGCTCCTTCAAGACTCTGGCTGCAGCACTTCAGGCCGCGGGTCTTGTGGATACTCTGAAGGGCAAGGGTCCTTTCACGGTCTTTGCTCCCACAGATGAGGCATTCGCAAAGTTGCCTCCAGGAACGGTGGAAGATCTCCTGAAGCCGGAGAACAAGGAAAAGCTTGTCGCCATCCTGACCTACCATGTGGTACCGGGAAGGGATTTGGCTTCTCAAGTAGTCAAAATGACCTCAGCCAAGACGGTGAACGGCCAGTTTCTGGCCATCAGCGTCAACGATGGCACTGTAATGGTCGACAACGCCAAAGTCATCAAGACGGACATCCTATGCAGCAACGGGGTCATTCACGTGATCGATTCCGTTGTTCTGCCAAAGTAGGTCGTGAAAGGGTGTCAGCGGGCCCTGTTCAGCATCTGAACAGGGCCTCTTCATCTCTGGAGGTCGTATCGAGGCTCTTGTTGATGATTTTTGAAGGACAAGTGACAAGTAGTGGGAAAGAATCCAAGGAAATGAAACCGAGGTGAGAAATGGGAGTGGCGTTGGAATCTGCAATACAGCAAGACCGAAGCATGGCATTGGTATTGACGGAGGAGACCAAGACGGATCGATTGGAGAGAATTGTCAGCGATTTGATAACAGAGCTCGGTTTGGACATCACTGATCAGCACTTTGAGGGTACGCCTGCCCGTGTGGCCCGCCTTTACCGGGAGCTGACACGTGGTTCACGGTTGGACCCCGTGAAGATCTTAAAGACCTTTGATTCGAAACATAGCGAACTGATTGTTGTTTCGGAGATCAATTTTTACTCCCTCTGTCCGCATCATCTCCTCATTTACCGAGGAAAGATGCACTTCGGCTACGTGCCGGACGGCAAGATCGCGGGCCTTTCCAAGATTCCCCGCCTGATTCAGGCGATGGCGTCTCGACCTATCGTGCAAGAAGATCTTGTTTCTGAAATTGCGGACACCTTCATGTCGGTTGTGAAGCCTTTGGGCTGCGTGGCGCGTGCTACGGGTCGGCACGATTGCGTTGCCGTCCGCGGAGTGAAATGCCATGAGGCGCAAATGACAACCGTAGCTTTGCGGGGCCTCTTCCGAGAAAAGCCATCTCTTGTGGAAGAGTTTCACCAGGTCTTAACAAAGGTCGACAGGTAACTTACTCGTTGAAAGAGTTCTCGTTTCAAGAAGGAGAAATACCTTGCAGGATTCACGTTTGGTGATTTTTGCTCACGGGAGCCCAGACATTCGCTGGCGACTTCCTTTCGAAGAATTGACCGCGAGCCTGACAGAACGTCATGGCGCGGACAAAGTGCGCCTTGCTTACATGGAGTTTGTACGCCCCTCGCTAGCCGATGTAGTGCGGGAAGCTGCACGAGACGGCAAGTTGCACCTTCGCGTGTTGCCGTTGTTCTTGGCCGCTGGTGCTCACGTTGCAGAAGATATTCCGCAGCAGATCGCAGACGCTCAGAGGTCTTTTCCGCAAGTCAAGATCGAACTCTTGCAGCCAATCGGTGAGCATCCTCGCGTGAAGGAACTCTTCCGCGTGCTCGCCTGCGACTACGCGCGGGACTGAATTGCAAGATTAGAGAAAGCATTTTGGGACTGACAGCCTAACCAATCGTCTATGCGCCTTATCTTGTGCATCCTTGTTTGTCTTGGAGCCGCGGGGATCGGGTCGTTACTGACCACACCCGCGCTTAGCCCATGGTATGCCAGCTTGAGAAAGCCGAGCTGGACTCCACCCAATTGGCTATTTGGGCCTGTTTGGACAATCTTGTTCCTAGCAATGGCAATCGCAGCTTGGCTGGTTTGGCGGAAGGTCGGCTTGACAGCCGCTCCAGTGCAACTGTTCCTACTGCAATTGTTGCTCAATGTCGCGTGGTCCGCACTGTTCTTTCGGCTAAGGTCACCGGGCCTGGCCTTTGCCGAAATTGTTACGTTGTGGTTCGCCATCCTGGCGACATCGATCGGATTCTGGAGGGCAGTTCCGGCCGCAGGCTGGTTGCTCTTCCCATATTTGATCTGGGTCAGCTACGCGACGGCGCTAAACTTTTCAATTTGGCGGTTGAACGCCTAATCATGTTCATCGCGACTATAGGAATCCAGTATTGAGTTCAGTTCCCAAGATTCGCATCAGGTCCGGCAACTCCTCGCCAGTCCGGCAGGAGGGAGATTTTGTCCTTTACTGGATGATTGCCTCCCGGAGGACGAGCTGGAATTTTGCTTTGGATCGAGCTGTGGAGTGGGCTGAAAAGCTGCAGAAACCATTGGTTATTTTGGAAGCATTGCGCTGTAGCTATCCGTGGGCGAGCGATCGAATGGACCGTTTCATGCTCGATGGTATGGCGGAGAATGCCTGTTGGCTTGAGGGCACGGGCGTTCTCTACTATCCGTACCTGGAGGCCGTGCCAAATGCAGGCAAGGGATTGCTAGCCGCTCTGGCATTGCGTGCCTGCGTTGTGGTGACGGACGAGTTCCCCTGCTTCTTCCTCCCGCGCATGGTCGCATCCGCGGCTCGGCGGGTCTCAGTGCTCATGGAGGTGGTGGACTCGAATGGCCTGCTTCCGATTCGGCAAGCGGAGAAAGCCTATCCAACTGCGCATGCTTTTCGCCGGTTCTTACAAAAGGAGCTTCCGCGACATTTGATGGACTTTCCAAAGGCCAATGCGCTCTTGAACACAAAACTTTCGAAAGCAAAGCATCTTCCCCGAGAGATCATAAAGCGCTGGCCGAAGGCTTCTCCTCGACTTCTGAATTCAGGATTGGGTGTGCTGGCAGAAATTCCTTCGGATCACGAGATTCCCCCGGTGGGGACCCGAGGGGGGAGCACGGCTGCTCAAGCACTCCTGAGAAACTTTCTGCGAAATAGGCTGCCGACTTACGCTGATACGCGAAATGAACCCGCGCACCAGGCCACGAGCGAGCTTTCTCCTCACCTCCACTTTGGCCATATTTCTGTGCACCAGATTTTCTCGGAACTCACAACACAAGAAGGCTGGTCTCCAGGCCATCTCGCCGTACGCGCAACGGGCAGCCGTTCCGGTTGGTGGGGCGCTAGCCAAGATACTGAAGCTTTCCTAGACCAAGTCATTACTTGGCGAGAGCTCGGCTTCAATTGTAGCCAGATGCGAAAAGACTATGACCAGTTCGAATCGCTGCCGACATGGGCTCTGAAGACTCTTCGACAACATGCACGTGATGAGAGGTCCCACGTCTACACTGTTGAGAGGTTTGAGCGTGCCAAAACGCACGACCCACTTTGGAATGCCGCGCAGACACAATTGCTCCGTGAGGGGCGAATCCACAATTACCTTCGCATGCTGTGGGGAAAGAAAATCATCGAGTGGACTCGCACTCCCCAAAAGGCCCTCGAAATCATGATAGAGCTGAACAACAAGTATGCACTCGATGGTCGTGATCCTAATTCTTACAGCGGGATCTTCTGGTGCCTGGGTCGCTATGACCGTCCTTGGGGCCCGGAGCGGCCTGTTTTCGGCACGGTTCGTTACATGAGTTCAGAAAATACTGCGCGCAAGTTGAATGTCCGTGACTACATCCGGAAATACAGTTCTCCTTTCGAGTCGTGGATGAAGGCGTGACCTTTGGAAAATGATTCTAAATTGATTCTGCTGACAGGCGCGACGGGCTACGTCGGTGGGCGATTGCTTCATGCGCTCGAAGCCGCCGACAACCGCGTGCGTTGCCTATCACGCCATCCCGAAGCTCTGAGTCAGCGCGTCGCCCAGACGACTCAAGTCGTAAAGGGTGATGTTCTCGACGCGCCCTCTCTTGCCCCAAGCATGCTCGGCGTGCATACCGCCTATTACCTGGTGCATTCAATGGCTTCGGCAAACTCTTTTGAAGAGGAAGACCGTCGTGCGGCGCATGCGTTCGCAGTTGCAGCTCGCGATGCGGGCGTGCAGCGCATCATCTACCTGGGTGGCCTCGGCAGTGGCAGTGGACTGTCGGCACATCTTAGAAGCCGTCAAGAAGTCGGGCGGATTCTGAGAGAGTCTGGGGTAGCGACCATCGAATTTAGGGCCGCGATCGTCATTGGGTCGGGCAGCGCTTCCTTCGAAATGATCCGGGCTCTCGTCGAAAAACTGCCGGTAATGGTCACTCCGCGCTGGGTCAACACCAGCACACAACCAATTGCGGTCGAGGATGTGATCGCCTATCTAAAGCAGGCGGTTGAACTCGAAATCAACGTCAGCAGGATTGTGGAGATCGGTGGAGCAGACCAAGTTACCTACTTGGATCTCATGAAGGAGTACGCCCGTCAGCGCGGCCTGAAACGATGGATGATTCCCGTACCGGTGCTCTCTCCGCGTCTGTCGAGCCTCTGGCTGGGCCTTGTGACACCGGTGTACGCGCGCGTGGGCCGCGAGTTAGTGGACAGCTTGCGCAACGAAACGATTGTGAGAGACGGATCTGCGAATAAGCTGTTCTCAATTCGACCGCGTGGGTATCGCGAAGCTCTGAAGCGAGCGCTCGCCAATGAGGATCGAGAATTTGCGGAAACGCGCTGGTCCGACGCATTCTCGTCTGTTAGTGCTTCGCCGCAGTGGGGTGGGACCAAATTTGGCCGCCGCATCGTAGATTCGCGCACGGTGCGCGTGTCTTTTTCTCCGTCCATGGCCTTTCGACCCATCGAGAGGCTAGGGGGCAAGACTGGCTGGTACTACGGGAATTGGCTCTGGGGAATTCGAGGGGTTCTGGATCTGGTGTTTGGTGGTGCGGGCATGCGTCGCGGGCGACGTGATCCTGACAGGTTGTTGGCGGGTGATACGCTCGACTTCTGGCGAGTCGAAGAGATTCAAACTGACCGCCTACTTCGATTGGCGGCAGAAATGCGCCTGCCGGGCAGGGCGTGGCTACAACTTGAGGTCGAACCGGATGGCTCGGGGTCGGTCGTTCGCCAAACGGCGATTTTTGATCCTGCGGGCGTGCTGGGGCAGCTCTACTGGTATCTCCTATATCCTGTCCATCAATTTGTTTTTGCCGGGATGCTGAGAGGAATTGTGCGTGCCATGGGGGAATCGCGTTGACCGTGATCCCGAAACCAAGAATTGTTGTGAGCAAATGCTGGTGCTCAGGGACACGACGAGCAAGAGCAATTAGAAACGACTTCTCTCTCGTCGTCTTCAATACTATCCTGGTCGCAAGGGCCGGAGCCGATTTTGACTGCGCAGCGATTGAAGTCGGCGAGCGATGGATGAAAATGCGTGCCTTGGGTAGCATTCGAATGAATACTCGCGAGCCATTCGGGTCAGGATTTTAAGACGGCGAGACAGAATAAGGAGCAAAGCGATGATAATCCGTGGATTAGTGCTGGGCACCACCCTTCTGCTCGTTACCACTTTTGCTTTTGCGCAGTTCGATCCCAATGAGATTTCCAAACGTCTGGGGTCAGGAACTCAGGGGGAACTGAGCGATTCGAAAATTGGGTCGGGTTTAAAGCAAGCTCTCCAAGTGGGCGCTGAGAATGCAGTAAAACTCACGGGACGGCCTGACGGCTACTTCCGGGACGAAGCCATCAAGATCGTAATGCCAAAGAATCTACAGTCTTTTGAAAAGGGCTTACGGGCAGTGGGCGAAGGGCAAAAAGTCGACGGATTTATCCTTAGTATGAACAGAGCGGCGGAGAGTGCCGCTCCATCGGCGAAAAAAATCTTCGGCGACGCCATCCTAGCGATGAGCTTTGATGATGCGCGGAAGGTCCTCAGTGGCGGAGACACGGCGGCAACCGACTATTTCAAAAGCAAAACCACCGAACAGCTCACAGCCGCATTTCGCCCGGTCGTTGAAAAGACGATGGACGAAAACGGTGTTACCCAGCAGTACAAGGCACTCGCGGGGCAGGCTCAGAATATCCCATTCATGAAGAGCCCGAATCTGGACATTACTCAATACGTGGTTACTAAGGCGCTTGATGGGCTCTTTTATATGCTCGGTCAAGAAGAGCGCAAGATTCGAAAGGACCCTGCGGCGCAGACCACGAGTTTGCTGAAAGAAGTATTCGGCAAGTAGTTGCAGGCAATGCTAGGACCAACCCTTGGTCGTTCGGGACTCTGGTTTGCTATTTGTCGCGAACTCGATGTCTTTCCCTGTCACTAACATGGGTGCAGGATTGGGTGCAGCTAGAAAAGCAAGAATGGCTCCGAGTCTTATGTAAGCGACACCAGACGCGACACTTAGATTTTTGACCTCCTCGGCTGTTAACCAAAGGGGTGCTAGTTCGAATTTAGCCCGGGGAGCCAACTTCTGTGAATTCAATCGCTTGTGAAATTGCACTCACACGTTCTGCGTCCAGAAAACCACAGTGTCATGTAAGGGTGTAGAACAGGGTGAAGTTTCTCTCTCCCCGCCTGCACGGCCCGGAACGAAATCCTTGTCGGTAAGCTTTCGGTTGCGAGCAAAATCCCTTGAAGAAACTTTCGCGGACTGCCGAACCCTCGGTCTGTAACGGCAGGGCTGCTGTGTTGAGCTTAGACCCGGAGAATTTTCCCTAGCCGTTACCGCGCATTGCAAGCCTCGGAAGTATCGCTTCGTGTTTCGCAAAGTGGTTGTGTCCTGTAGCTGTCATATCAGGGTGAGACTCGGTCTGTGTTTGCGGAACCGACTTTTCAATTCAGGGCCGACGATTATTTCCGGGTTGCCGACAAACCGGACAGAATCGCCGAATCCGCGGCTTATTCATGAACGCCAACGACAACGCTCGGAGAAGAAGGCGCGGAGTCGCCGGAACAGATTCACTGGGATGCCGGCAAAGGCGATTGTGCCGGTTGCGATTGCGGCTTTCTCTTCAGGAACGCCGCGGAGAGCAGCGTGATGACGAGCCCAATCGGGAAGGGCTCGATAAAGGTCATGGCTGCGTTGAGGAGCGGGTTGTCATACATCTCCTTGTATTTTTTTACTTGCTGAAGTTGCGCCTGGATAACAGCAGGACCCGCGCCCGAGGCCTTGAGCTTCTCGATCATATGGGCGCCATATTTGTCCATGAAACCGGGAAGGAAGTGAAAGTAGAGAACCTCCCAGGTCACGACATAGCAAATGCACGAGATCAGGGTGATGGAAATCCCGACGGCAAAGGCTTTCTTGAAAGTGATCTGGCCGTTGCCGACGTTGTCGCGGTATGAGCGGATGCCGAAGAATACCAGCAAAAACGAGAGCACAATGGCCGTGTAGCCGATGACCGCGCCCTTGTCAAAGCCGATCCTGTCCGCGAACGGCACGGTGGCCACCATCATCAGCGAGGAAATAGCGCCCGAAATCAACCCGAAGGTTAGTATGTTTTTTTTCATAGGTGTCTCCACTCAGATTCAGACGTGCTGATCGACTAGAATTGGGTTCCCGTCGGGGTCAATTGTCATAAAACTGGCCGGTCCCGTGGATGCCTCGTCTGCTTCGGTCGTTAGCTGTACACCTTGTGCTTTCAATTCGCGCTGTAGATCGCGAACGTCTGTGAATGTATTGAGCTTGCTGGCATTGCTGTCCCAGCCAGGATTGAAGGTTAGGATGTTCTTTTCGAACATGCCTTGAAAGAGACCGATTACGTGAGGGCCGCTCTTTAGAATCAGCCAGTGCTTCGAGGCATCTCCGGCGAAGACCTTGAAGCCAAACTTCTGGTAGAAAGCCCTCGAGGCTTCAATGTCTCTGACAGCCAAGCTGATTGAAAAAGCACCAAGCTCCATGTTCCCTCCTTCTGAAATGTAAGTACTTAAACAAATCCGCTACCGGGAACCTACGCGTGAATGCAGCCGCACCATACCTCGTCAGGCAGGGTCTCTGTCGTCATCCTTTCGGGTGATTTTGGCGGTCGTGTTGAAAAATCATTCGTTCGAGTGAGTAATTCAAGGGAGCAAGCCGAATTCCTTGCCGAGCTGCACCGCCTGCGTCCGTCGCTTGGCCCCTAATTTATCGAAAACATGGCTGGAATGGGTCTTGACCGTGTTCTCACTAACGTAAAGCTTCTCGGCGATCTCGCGGTTGCTCATGCCTTGGGCAATCAGTTCGAGGATCTCAAGCTCGCGGCGCGTGATGCCGAGATCCTCTCGTTTTTTCTCGTCCGGGATGAAGGGTTCGCCAGCCGGGACAGGCACTTTTTTCACAACGACCATCTGCTTCGTCCCTGTCAGCTTGAGGCCCAGCCAGATACCAAGAACGGCAAAGGTCGCCGCGGTCAGTCCACCGTAGATTTCGATCGAATGTTCGATTACCAGGAACCGATACTCAGTCCACTTCAGCACGCTGATCAGGATCCCACCGATTAACCCGTAGATTAGCACGTGCCGTTTCATAAGTTCCGGAGGAAAGGATTCAGGCCAAGATTATCGCGCCCGTGGTGCTGTCGATCATACCACTGCAGGGGAACATCAGCGCCTTGACCAATTTTGTCCGAGTGACGGGCAACTCGGAAGCGATCCACATATTCTCGGATTTCGACAACCTGGAGTGTCATGCCCGTGTCATGCAAATTGTGACGAATCGCGACAAATGGTGATTGAGAACTGAAAAGGAAAGGCAAATCTGATTCGTCCGGCCTTGTCAGAACTTGCTGATTCCCTACGATTTGCCTCGGCCGGAAAAAACTCCGTCGATATGCAGATGAGGAAGATATTCGAGGCTTTCTGGCGGCTCTGACGCGCGAGGCCGAATGGGTTGAGGTTAATGTACGGATTGCGGCTTGCCGTGATTCGAAAGACGACAAGTTTCTCGAACTTGCCGTGAGCGGCCGAGCGGCGCACATTGCTACGGGCGACTCCGACCTTCTCGCGCTGATTCCCTTCCGGGGGAATCGAGATTCTTCCTCCCCATCGATTCTTGTAATTGCCACCCGCCAACCAACTTACAAGTACGGGCATCTCACTGGCGTAGTAAAATGGTGGCTCTGCCCCCGCGTCCCCGAAATAGGGTGTTTTTGCCAAACGCGTCCAAAAGCTGGAGGTTTCCATATGCTGCGAAATATCTCGTTTGCGTTTGCATTGGCAAGCTGTGCTTTCCTGGTTGCCTGTGGCGGCTCCATGAGCCCCACTCCCGTAGTCAGCGGCAACGGTGTTCCGATGAGCCTCACGATTGGCGATACGCCGCCCAGCGGAGTGGCCGTGCTGTTTTTTGAAGTTTTGATTACTGGTGTCAGCCTGCAGCCCTCGGATACAACCAAGCCGGCGGTTTCCGTATTGACGACCCCCGTCGAAGTGGAATTCGGACATTTGCAGACGGACACGGCATTCTTGAGTCTGGCCAACGTGGTGCCGGACACATACAACGGAATGACGCTGACGTTTGGCAACGCGACCCTGACGATTGTCAATCATTCGGGAGCGGCAATAGGATCGTGCGCCAATAATTCGGTGTGCGAACTCACGCCGAGTTTCAACCCATCGATGGCGACGGTGTCGGGTGCGCCATTCCCGATAACGATGAGCCAGGATTCGGTGGTTGGGATTCGGCTGGATTGCAACGTGAATTCCTCGATTCAGACAGACCTTTCGATCAATCCCGTGGTAACGATCAAACAGTTGACGCAAAGAAAGCATGACGAGAACGGACAGGAGATGGAAAACGTTGACGAGGTCGACGGGCAAGTGACCGGGGTGGGGAGCAACGAGTTCACCTTGATGAACGGACGGAGCGGGCAGTCGTTCACCATCATGGTGGACAGCAACTCCACCTTCGAGGATTTCGGCCGCGCCGGGTGCGCTGCTAATCCAGTAGACTTCAGTTGCGTGAAAATGGGCCAGGTTCTCGATGCGGACTTGAGTGAAAACGGCATGGGAACAATGCTGGCCAAACGCGTCGAGTTTGAGGAAGACGCTAACCGACAAGCGATCAAAGGCACGATCACCGGCGTGGACAGCGCGACGCAGTTCCACATGGTGGTGTTCAATGAAGAGCCTGCGATGAGCGGGATCTCCGAAGGCTCGCCGGTGGTGGTGACGATTGATCCTAACGCCGTGTTCCAAGTGGGACGCGAAGAGCTGGGCGAAGACGGCGGATTCGGCATGTCCGGGCTAAGTTTCGCAAGCGGAGCGGACCTGTTGGTCGGGCAAGACGTGCAGATTCGGCCGGGGACAGTAACGTCAATGGGTGGCGTAACGACAGTGACGACGGACTTGGTGCGATTGTGGCCATCGCAAATCACGGGACAAGTGGGGAGCATCAACTCGGGCGACGGAACATTCCAGATGACCGGGCTTTCCACCCTGTTCACTGACGCCACGCCGCCAATTACGACGATCAACGCCATGACGCTATCCGAAATGAATATTATGGACTTTTCAGGGCCCGGTTCGCTGACCATAGGCAGCACCGTCTCTGTAAAGGGTCTGCTATTCAACACGCCGGGAACGCCAACACTCGTGACGCGCACGATGCGAGAGGACAACCAACACTAAACTGTTGCCAATTCAATTCAGCCACAAACGCTGAGCCTCCGAGTCGAAAAGACTCGGAGGCTCATTGCACGAATGCGCTTAAGCCAGGTAAACACCATCGATTCCGGCGTTGGAAGAGCAATCCGGCAGAGAAATCGAGGGGAACCCTATGAGATCTTGTTTGCTTGGAAGGTTTGGGGGCCGGCATGGAGGATTAGGCCGGTGACGGCGCCTTTTTCGTCTTTTTGGAAAGTGAAGGTGATGTCGGCGGAGAGGATGAAGAATTGGGTGGGAGAGTCGGGCAGGAGTTCGATGGGATCGGGGCCGAGAGGGTCGGCTTGAATATAGGGGGCGTTGGATTTCATGGTGACGATTAGTTTTCCGACGCCGGGGATTTCGTAGGTGCCCGCGTAGGAGGCGAAAGTGGCTGGATCGATTTTGAGCAGCGTGTGTTCGGTGGGATGGAAATCCGGCCAGCCGTATTCTTTGGCGACGGCGCGGTAGATTTCTTCGGTGAATTCGCCACCGGAATCGGAATTGGTCATCACGGCGAGACCCTGGCCGGAGTCGGTATAGGCGAAGAGATTGCAGCGGAAGCCTTCATTGGAGCCGCCGTGACTGAAGCTTGGTTTGTTGCCGTGAGATTCGAGGCCGAAGCCTAGCCCCCAAGTGCCCATTTGGGGCGTGAGCATCTGGCGCGCCATGGACTGCGAAAGAATTTTGGAGGATTTTCCGGCGTATTCATTTTGAACTTCGATGGCCATGCGGGCGAGGTCGGAGGGAGTGGTCCAGAGGCCCGCGGGAGCCATTTCCGGATAGGTGTGCCAGCCGCCTTTTACTGGTTCGCCGTTGGGGCGGTAGGGCGTGGCAGCTTCCGGCCAGAGATTTTTTGGGAGCGGCTGTTCGTACGTGCTGTGGGTCATACCAGCGGGACGCAACACAAGCTCACTCATAATTTGCGGGAAGGGCCTTCCGGTGACGTCGACGAGGAGCGTCTGAAGGACTACGAAACCGCCGCCGGAGTAGCGCCAAAGAGTGCCAGGGACAACATCGACGCGGATGCGTTCGGTGTTGGCGGGCTTTTCGCCGTTGAGGATTTGCACGACGGTGGGAAGGGGTTCGCCGGAGGCGTAGCCGGGAAAACCGTGAACCGTGAGGCCGGCGCTATGGCTGAGGATGCGGCGGATGGTGACCTTTTCTTTTTCGGTGAATTCATTTTCGGAGACTTTCCAGCTGCGGAGCTTGACGTTTACGTCTTCGTCGAGATTGAGCTTGCCTTCCTGGACGAGACGAAGTGCTGCGAGTGCGGTGACAGGCTTGCTGATCGAAGCGGCCTGAAAAAGCGTATCGGGTGTGACGGGTTTTTTGGCGGCGACATCGGCGAAGCCGTAGGCGCGAGTCCAGATGATTTGGCCGTGGTCGAAGAACGCGACGCTCACGCCGGGAACTTTGTAGTGTTCCATGCGGCTGGCGATGGTCATCGGCGCGGGGGGCTGGCCCTTGATGACGACGGCGGGGAGAAGACCATTTTCAATGCGAGAGATGCGTGCCGCGAGAGCGGGATCTTGCGCGGGCGATGATTGCGGGTCGAATGCGATGGAGCTGGAGAGATTGCTCGCCGACACTTTGGGGAAAAGCATGGAGGAGGCACAAACGGCGGCTGCGAGGAGTGTGAATGCGGCGGTCAAAAGAAAAAGGGGCTTTGCGGTTGTTGATCTCATAGTGGATCTCATGGAGGCAAATCCTATCATTTCTGAGAGGGAGAAGTTTTGTTTGATGGGGCAAGAAGGGGCGCGATGGCAAGATGCAGAGATGGCCGCTAGTTACTGAAGAAATCACTTCGAGAAGAAATCGATGAGCAGTTCGGAGACGCGCGCAGGTTCTTCGTGCTGGAGCCAGTGAGAGGCGTTGGCGAAGGTGTAGAGTTCCGCGCTGTCGCAGTAACGGAGGCTGTCGCGAGCCATGTCGGAAAGGAGGAAGGCGTCGCGCTCGCCCCAGAGGATGCGCGTGGGGACGTGGACGGTGGAGTCGGGAAATTCGGTGCGATGGTGCGCCGCGGCGCGATACCAGTTGATCATGGAGGTGAGCGCGCGGGGTCGAGACCAGGCGGCGCGATATTGCGCTAGATCTTCGGTGGAGAAAGTGCCGGAGCGGCTGGAGCGGACTAATGAGCGGACGCCAAGGCGAAAATCAAAAGCGGAGAAGGCGGCTTCGGGAAGCCAGGGAAGTTGGAAGAAGAACATGTACCAACTGCGGCGGAGCTGGCGGCGGTTTGTTTTTAGGTAGCGGAGCATGACGCTCGGGTGAGGAACGTTGAGGATAGCGAGCTTGGCCACGCGCCGCGGGTGGAGAAGCGCCACGCTCCATGCGACGGCGGCACCCCAATCGTGGCCGACGAGGAAAATGCGCTGCTGGCCGAGTTGATCGGCGATGGCGAGGACATCGGAAGTTAGATCGGAAAGCTTGTAAGACGCGGCGCCGCGGGGTTTGCTGGATTTGTTATAGCCGCGCTGATCGGGAACGATGACGCGGAAGCCTGCGGCGGCGAGAGGATCGATTTGTTTGTGCCAGGAATACCAGAATTCGGGGAAGCCGTGGAGGAGAAGGACGACGGAGCCAGCGGTCGGGCCGGCAACGACGGCGTGGAGTTCAATCTCACCGTTGCGAAAAGTCATGTGTTCAAGGGAGGTTGGCACAAGTAGCGAGTTTACGATGGAAAGTGACGACGCGAGGAAAATCCGATTAAGTGATGGAAGTAGTTTCGAGGCCGTAGGTGGTGACGTAATCGGCGGTAGCCGCAATTTCTGAGACGCGAGCTTCGGTATCTCCGTAAGCGACGATGGTATGGGGCTCGGCGGCGGACTCGGGAGGAAGAGCGCCGATGGCCAGGTTGCGTCCGGCGTCCTTGGCCTTGTAGAGAGCGCGGTCGGCCAGGGCGAGGACTTCTTCGTAACTAACATCGACTGGCGAATCCATGTTCCAGGGAAAGGCGGCCCAGCCAATCGAGACGGTGCGGTGCAGAGAAAGACCCCCGCCTTTAATCTTGAAGGGCTCGCCGGAAACGGCGGAAAGGACGCGCGCGGCGAGCGTGGCGGCTTCCTTGCGCTCGCAAAAACGGGAGACGACGAGGAACTCTTCGCCGCCCCAGCGGACGAGGACGTCGGAATAGCGAATGGCGGAGCTGATGCGAGAGGTAAGGTCAATGAGCATCTGATCGCCGGCGTCGTGGCCGAAGCGGTCGTTGATTTCCTTGAAATGGTCCGCGTCGATTAGGTAGAAGATGATGTCGCGGTTGCGGCGGTTGCGCGTGGGATCGGGTGCGGTGTAGGCGCGAATGGCCTGGCTGATGTCGCTGGCGATGGTGGCCTGGAAAAAACGGCGGTTGCGCGCGGAAGTGAGCGGATCGGTAAGTGTCATTTCCTGGAGTTCTTTGTTGGCTAGTGCAAGGGCTTCGCTGCGTTCGGCGACGGCCTGTTCGAGGCGGAGGCGCTCGCTTTGGAGTTTGCGCGTGCGGTAATTCACGAGGAAGTAGAGAGCGAAGATGCCGAGAAGGATGGCGAAGCCGCGCGAGTACCAGCGCTGCCACCAGGCAGGAATCACGGTGAAAGAAAATTCGGCGGGGAAACTGAGAGTGCCGCGGGCGGAGCGGCAAGAAACGGTGAAGGTGTACGCACCGGGCGGAAGAGCGGGATAGCGAGCTTCGCGGCCCGAAGTTTCATTCGGCTCGCTTTCGAGGCCGGCGAGGCGGTAGGAGCAGCGAACGTTTTCTGGATCGCGATAGGTCAGCGCGGCGAAGTCCACGCGGAAAGTATTGTCGCTGCGCGGGGCTTTAGGATGGCGCTCGCCGAGGCGGTCGCGAGCGCCGAGTTGCGCGGAAGTGATGACGACGCGGGGCGGAAGCTCGACACGTTCGTCGGCGGATGCGGGATTGTAACGGGCGAGGCCGCCGCTGGTGCCAAAGAGCAAGGTGCCGTCTTGTTCGGCGAAGAAGCCGTTTTCGCTTAGATCGTTCCAGATGAGGCCATCGGCGCGAGTGAAACGAAGAGTGCGGCCATTGCGGAAAAACTCCGTGAGGCCAAAGGCGCCGCCAGCCCAGACGATACCCTCGTGATCGGCGCCGAGCATGTAAACGTCAAGAGAGGGCAGCCCGTCTGCCAGGCCGTAGTGTGTGAGACGAGGCTGTCCGTCGACGAGGCGAAGGCATGTGAGGCCGAGAGCGTCGGAATAGTGGAACCAAACCTCATCGCGGCTGACGGCAGCGGCTTCGACGACTTCATCCTGCAACAAGCCGTTGGCGGTTGTGAAATGCAGCCAGTGCTGGCCATCGAACCGGGAGAGACCGTTTCTGCCGGCGGCCCAGAGGATGCCATCGGGGCTGGAGGCCAAGCGGCCAAAGCCTCGGTGGATTTCCGGTGGAAGGGGCACGTCGACAAATTGCACAGGATGCTGAGACGGGCGGGCGGCTTTGAGGTAGTGAGAGTTGGCGATCCAGATGCGGCCGTCGGGCCCGACTGCAATGCCAGTGGGATCCGAGCCGGGAGACGAGATTTTTTCAGGGCGCAGGGATTGCGGGTCGAAACGGGTGAGACCGCCCGGATAGCAAAGAGCCCAGACGGCACCATCAGGAGCGAGAATCAAACCGCGCGCGACAGCGCCATTGAGGCCATCCTTCGATTTCCACACGCGCCAGCGAGCTTCCTGGGGATCCCACATGGCGACACCGTTGTTGGTGCCGAGCCATAGGCGTTCACGGGCATCGCGAATTTCTGACCACACGACATTGTCGGGGAGGCCTTCGGCCAGCGTCCAGCCCGACCAGGTTTTTCGGCCGATCCACCGCTGGATACCCGCTCCGCCAAGGCCGATCCAATACGCTCCTTCGCGGTCTTCCGTGATGGCGAAGGTGGCGTTGACGGCCATGCCGCGGCTTTGATCGATAACTTCCCACCGGCCGGAGTTGCGCCGATAGAGGCCTCCCACAGTGGGGATCATCAGATTGCCGCCACGGTCCAATGCGGGCGATCCATAGTCATTGGCGGGAGGAAGATCGGGAAGCTCGGGGACAAAGCGAGTGGCGCCCGGATTGAGGCGATAGAGGTGGGCGGAGGTGCGAACCCAGAGGATTTTCTCGAAGTCCTGGAGAATGCTAACGATCTGTTCGTTAGGCAGACCGCTTTGGGCGGGGAACATCTGGACGTGGTCCTGCGAATCGAGCCACCCGACACGATGACTGGAGGCGAACCAAACGCGGCCATCGGGGGTGATGCTTACGGTTTCTACTTCCAGGCCGGGCAGGCCATCGGAGAGAGACCAGAGACGAATGTCATTGGGACGATCCGGATCGACGCGGAGCAGGCCAGCTTCCGTGGCGAGATAAACTTTGCCCCAGGAATCGAGGGCCAGCGCGGAAGGTCGCCTGAAGGAGTTGTAGACTTTGGCGAGATGGAGATTGTGGAGGATGCCGCCTTCCATATAGGCGATTCCGCGGGAGGTGACAATCCAGATTCGGCCAGTGGGAGCGAGAACGAGCTGGCCAACGTTTGTGCTGGGAAGGCCCTGCTCGAGGCCGAATCGCACAACGCGAGTCCCGTCGAAGCGCAGGAGGCCGTCGGGAGTGCCGATCCAGATGAAGCCATCCTGGTCCTGGAGGATGCAGGACGGAGTCAAGGAGCTCAGGCCGAAGTTATCGCCGACGCGCTGGAAGACGTAGTGCGGTTTGCGGGGAAGCGAAAGCACAGGCGTCTCGGTGGGCTTTGCCTGTGCGGCAAGAGAACCGAGAGCCAGAGCTGCCATGATAACCAGGAAACAGGTGGCGGAACTCTTGCTCCGCATGAACGCTCCGAATAATGCAGTCCAAATAGTTTAGCGTGATGGTGGGCGGGATGGGTGGAGTGGTCCCAAAACGATAATGGCGGATTCTGACGATTCAAAAGCCGGGTGCGGAGGGCGGCGTGGGCCTTACGATTTACCGGGTCTTTTCCGATCCGCCCGAAATCTGCGGCAAGCTTCATATGAAGCTTCCAACTTCCCCCAACCGGACTTCTGGCCCGGTTCAATTTCGGTCAGCCCGTCAACCGGGAGCAATCGCGACCACTTCCTCAAGCCGACTTGCCAGGAGTTGACTTCGCTATCGAATTGCTTTTCGATACGCTTCAAATTGTCGGTCAAATGACTCGTGTTAAAATCCAGGCAGAAATTAAGCGGCTAACTGCTGAACAGAATTGCCTGCAGTCGAACATACGAAGCGGCATTGAACAGGTTTAGTTCAAGAGGCCGACACGCTCGAGCAGCGCAGCAAAACGTGGGTCCGCGCGCAGGCCATCAATGATTGGATCAACCTTGATCCATGCAATCCAATCATCGCGCTCTTCGTAAGCTTTCTGCAGCCATTCCAGAGCCAGGTCTTTCTCGCCCAGCGCTGCGTAGTCTTCTGCCAGGATATAAGGGCGAAGGTAGTCCCTCTTCCGTTTTTCCTTTAATCCTTCCAGTAATTTAAGCGCTTCTTTTCTATTCCCCGAAAACCCATACGCCATAACCCGCAAAGAAATTGAATTAACATGGTCGCCGGGAGACTCTGGTTTTCTATTAAGTTCGGCGAACGCCTCGGAAAACATTTTTTTGGTGATGTACAGACGGATAATCTGGTAACGCGCCTCAGAGTCGGCCGACGGTTCCAACTCGATAATCTTTAGATATTGGTCTAGGGCTTCGTCGAACCGGCGAGAATAGTGAAGTACGATTCCAAGCCTCGTTCTTATTGGCAACGAAAGCGGATCAAGGTCCTGTGCTCGTTTCGCTTCAGAGATTGCCTCTTCGTATTTTCCGGTGCGGCACAGCAAGAAGGCGTATTTAGCGAGAAGCTGTGCATCGCCGGGGCTCAACTCCAGCGCCCGCACGTATTCTCGTTTGGCAGAGGCAAAGTCCCAGTCGTAGTAATGAAGTAATTCAGCCAGCGCTTCGTGAGCCTCGGCAAGGCTTTCATCGAGCTCCAGCGCCCGCTGAACCTCCGCTTTTGCTTTTAGGTAGGCTTGCCCTGGAGTCATGCGAGAGTAATTTCCGAGCAGTATGTAGAACTGCGCCAGAGTGGCGTGAGCGGCGGCGTAATCCGGAGCCAGTGCCGTTGCCCGCGTAACAGATTCAATTGCCTTCGCTAGGTCGCCTTGATTTTCGTAGAACAGCCCTCGGATCAGTAAGTCATGGGCTTCCGGATTAACCACGCGCGCGATCGTCATCCGGGCCTGCTCTTGTGGCGTCAGCGCCACTTGAATCTCGGCGGCGACGGCTCTTGCGACTTCGTCCTGCATGGCCAGAATGTCGCTCAGGGAGCGTTCATAACTCTTGGCCCAGACATGCTTGTCGGTTGCTGCTTCGATGAGCTGCGCGCGGATGCGCACGCGGTCCCCGACACGCTCGACTGTCCCTTCCACCACGCCATCCACATTGAGTTCTTTCCCGATCTGAGGCAGTGGCTTCTTCGTTTCTTTGTATTGCATTGCCGAGGTGCGTGAAATAACGCGCAACCCGCTGATTTGTGCAAGGTCGGTGATCAGCTCATCGGTCATTCCATCCGCGAAATATTGCTGGGAAGGGTCACCGGACAGATTTTCCAGTGGAAGCACTGCCAGCGATTTAAGCTGGGTGCCGTGTATAGCCGCCGGAGTGCGGGACCGCAAGCCATTCACACTGAAAGCGATCAGCACTCCTGCCGCGATTATTGTGAGCAACCCGGCCATCCATAAAGCCCGGCTTCCTGCGTACCAGGCTTGTTTGGTCACCGTCCCCGAGCTCGCGACCCCGGCTCGACCCGGTTCGGTATCACGCTTCAAGCGCTGCAAATCCGTGCGAATGTCGGCCGCACTCTGGAATCGAAGATTCCTGTCTTTTTCTAGTGCCTTGCCAATGAGGCGCTCCAAGTCTGGCGGTAGATCAGGATTCAGACGCACCGCCGACGGGGGAGTTCCATCCAGAATTGCCTTGAAGATCATGCCCGGCGTGTCGCCTCGAAACGGAAGCGTTCCGGTGCACATTTCGTAAAGCACCGTGCCGAACGAAAAAAGGTCGCTGCGAGCATCGAGCTTTTCTCCCCGTACCTGCTCGGGAGACATATAGGCCACCGTACCCAGTGTTGAACCCGGGCTCGTTAGGTTTTCTTCCTGGTCCTCGGTCGGAGCGTTGGCGGTGGCCACGCTGTCGTGTTTGAAACTGACTTTTGCCAGCCCAAAATCCAGAATTTTTGCCACACCTCGATTCGTCACCAGGATATTCGCTGGTTTTATGTCCCGGTGAACTATTCCCTTCGAGTGAGCGGCCTCTAACGCATCGGCGATCTGCGTGGCCAGATCTAGCACGGCCTCGATCCTCAGCGGCTTGCTATTGACTCGGCGCCGGAGGGTCTGACCTTCCAGCAACTCCATCGCGATGAAGGCTCGTCCATCGGCCTCACCGATTTCGTAGATGGTGCAGATGTTCGGATGGTTGAGCGACGACGCCGCTTTGGCCTCCCGCTGAAAGCGGGTGAGCGATTGCGCATCGTTGGCGAGTTCGATGGGAAGGAATTTAAGGGCGACGTGACGGCCGAGCGTGAGGTCTTCCGCTTCATACACTACGCCCATGCCCCCACTGCCAATCCTGCCGAAGATCCGGTAGTGCGAGATGGTTTGGCCGATGAGGGAGTCGGTGCCCGGCATGTTGCGCACATGTTAGGTTGGCGCAAGGAAGCGAGTCAACGAGGAGAAACAGCATCGAGCGCTAAGTCCTGATAAATGCGCATCTCGTCAGTGCTTGATTTCCTGACGAGATGCCGACTACTCGGGAGTCAGTGATGTGTAGGTGGGACCCGCCTTCTGCTTCCAGCGCCCGATAAATCATGCTACCCTCCGACTAGCAAACTGTTTATCAGAGATGATAGCGCGTAGTGAATGTCGAAACCTCCAAAAGAGCCTGCCGCCGATTGTCGGCGGATCACGGATAACTCGGAAGTTATCAGCCCGCCCGTCGGGTTAGTACCGACAAACGCGCTTGTAGTGACTGATCGGGGCAACCTCCGGATCGTCGGCGACCCGGAAACTATCCAGAAACGAGGATCTGGGAAGTTTCGGTCCGCAGCGAACCCTCCAATTCTGAACGAGCGGTCGCTAAACCGAAAACTGACCACTGCCGGAATTCAGAAACCCGGGGCGCCGGTGGCTGCGGGGCGCATTTCTGGGGCGTTTACGCCGAAGCGTAGATGGGCGAGATAGGTTTGGCCGAGAGACATCAGGCCGGTGTAGAGGTAGCCCCAGACGAAGAGGAGCAAGAAAGGGATGGTGGCGTAGTTCTCGTTGGTCGCAGCGTAGAAGACGGTGCCGGCAAAGTAGAGGCCGAGAAGGACTTCGGCGTAGGGCATCCAGCCGGCTTTGTTGCGGTATTTTTTTGCAACGAACGTGCCCTTTTTGCCTTCGATATTGAATTTCGGCGTGCGCGCGAACTCGCTCTTCTTGCCGACAATCGCTTCGAGGACAGCTTGCGCGTTTCGGACGGAAATGCCGATGCCAACGGCCATGACGAAGGGCATGTAAAAAAACGTGCGCCACCAGTTCTTGGGGCGCAGCTCCCGTTGAGCAACGAGGTAGAAGCTGGAGATGGAGCAGGTGGAAGCGAGGAATAAAGGCAGGTCAATGATTAGCATCTGAAACCAGCCTTGATAAAAACGGACGATCATGGCGGGCAGGAGCATGGCGGAAAAAAGGACCATGAGCGGGTAGCTGATGTTGGCGGTGAGATGGAAGAACGCTTCGGCCTTGACGTGCCAGGGAGCGTCGGATTTCAAGACGCGCGGAAGGATTTTTTTCGCGGTCTGCATCAGACCCTTGGCCCAGCGGGCTTGCTGCGCTTTGAAGCCGTTCATATCAACGGGCAATTCGGACGCACACTCGATTTGCGGCAGGTAAAGAAACTTCCAGCCTTTGAGCTGCGCACGATAGGAAAGATCGGTGTCTTCGGTGAGCGTGTCGTGTTCCCAGCCGCCGGCTTCTTCGATGGCTTGGCGGCGCCAGACGCCTGCGGTGCCATTGAAATTGAAAAAAGTGCCGCGGCGTGAGCGCGCGCCGTGCTCGACGACAAAGTGGCCGTCGAGCAGGATGGTCTCGACTTGCGTGAGGAGAGAATAGTCGCGGTTGAGGTACGTCCAGCGGGTTTGGACCATGCCGATTTTGGGACCGTTGGCGGGATCGAGAAAATACGGAATGGTGCTGCGGAGGAAATCGGGCTGGGGGATGAAGTCCGCGTCGAAGATGGCGACGTATTCGCCTTGCGAGGTCTTGAGGCCGTTTTCAAGGGCGCCGGCTTTGTAGCCTTCGCGATTGGCGCGGTGGATGTAAACGATGGGCAGGCCTTGCGCGGCGTGGCGCGCTACGCAGGCGCTGGCGACCTGGCAAGTTTCGTCGGTGGAATCGTCGAGGACCTGAATGTCGAGAAGTTCGCGCGGATAATCGAAGCGGGAGACCGCTTCGACAAGTCGTTCGATCACGTAGCGTTCGTTGAAAATGGGAAGCTGGACGGTAACGCGAGGCCAATTTTTTACTTCGGGCGGAGTGCCGGGGACATTTTTCGAGTAGCGATAATAGTCGTAAACGAGCCAGTAACGATGAAAGCCGTAGGCTGCGAGGACGAACAGGACCAGGAAGTAGGGGATGGTCATGGCCAAATCGAAGGCATTGGCGTGATAGACGCCGGCAAATGTGCGGTCGGTGAACCTGTGCCAGTAATGGCTGAGAGAGGTTTGCGCCAGAAGAATCGAAGAGATGGGCAGTGGAATCGTCACGAGCTGATCAGCTTTGCTTTCCGCGGATGGCGTCCTGGGTTGAACCTGACGACACAAGGATTATAGGACGGAAGCGGGGACAGTCAAAGACAGGGATTGGGTCCCCAAGATCACAACCCTACACTGCGGGTCCAGGGCCGGCAAAGGCATCCTGCCTCTAATGTTTTCCTATTATTGATGTACCTATTCTCTCTCTACTAGAGTGCCCGGCACGCGGCAGGGGAACTCGCCGAGGGGTGTCGGAGCAGGGGTTCCCTGAATCCCACAGAGTCGCGAAATCTGCTCCAAGTGGATGCTCTTGGGAGAAAACTCAGTGAAAAAGTTAACCGTCCTGCTTGTTTTTTTCGGGCTGGCGCTGCCCGTGTGTGGCCAGAGCAATTATGGGACTGTCACAGGCACGGTGACGGATGCGCAGCATTTGGCTGTTGCGGGGGCCACCGTCCAGCTTACAGCCGCGAGCACAGGCGCAATCCGCAGGGTCGTGACAGACGAACACGGATTATTTGAGGCCCCCGCGCTTTTGCCGGATGATTACGAGGTAAGAATCGAGGCGCCCGGTTTTGCCGCCGAGACGCAATCGCTGCGATTGGAGGTCGGGCAGAAAGCAGCCATGGAAATCAGCTTGAAAGTCGGCGAGGTCACGCAGGGAGTGAGAGTCACGGCCGCGAGCGAGGTGTTGCGCACGACCGATGCCAGCGTGGGGGAAGTCGTCGAGCCAAAATCCATCCAAGATCTGCCCCTCAACGGCCGGATGATGATTGATCTAGTTCTCACCGTTCCCGGAGCGCATGTGGGCTTCGGCGCACAAACCGGATCCACCAATCCTCTTTATTGGCGCCCCGGGCAAAGGTCCGCGGTAGTCATAGGGGGCGCCCGCCCGAACGCGAACTATTTCTTGCTTGACGGAGCTACGAACACGGATCCCACCTTCAACACGCAGAACTTGAGCCCATCCCCCGACGCGGTAAAAGAATTTCAAGTGGAAACGAGCAGCTATACCGCGGATATGGGAGGCGCGGGCGGCGGCCAGATCAACATCGTCACTCATTCCGGATCGAGCCAATTCCACGGAACCGTTTACGAATTTCTGCGCAACGGCGCCATGGATGCGAGCACATTCGACTCCATGGGCAACAATCACCTGGTGCAAAATAATTTCGGGGCTTCCCTGGGCGGTCCGCTGATTGGGAAGAGGACGTTTTTCTTTCTCAATTTCGAGGGTTTGAGGCTTGCGCAAGCAGACGCCCAGATCCTGACCGTGCCGACACGGGCCGAAATCCAAGGCGACTTCAGCGGGAGCAACGTCAAAATCTACGACCCGACGACCGCGGTGGCGAATCCGAATTACAATCCGAGCCTGCCAACGGGTCCCGCAAACTTCCCCTACACGCGCAACCAGTTTCTGAACAATCAAATCCCGACGAACAGGATCAACTCGCTCCTCGAAACCTTCTTGCTGCAATACATGCCCCAGCCGAACGTGACGACAACGCCGGGGAATCCGGACTCGAACAATTATCTCGATGTGCGAAACGAAACTCATTTCCAGAACCAGGGTACGGCCCGCGTGGATCATGATTTTGCGAACGGCGACACACTGCTAGTGCGCTATTCGGCCGGAGGAGAAGCTGGATTCTCGCCGAGCAGCGGGACTACCTCCACGACGGAAAACCTTCCCGGCTTCGGCGTGAATTTCGACAATCTGTCCCAACAGGCAGTAGGCTCGTGGAATCACATTTTCGCTGGCAACAAACTCAACACCGTTTCGGTTGCGGTCTCGCGCCTTTCGATGGACCGCACTTCACAGAATGACGGCGTAAACGACATCGTGGGTCAGCTAGGCATACAGGGCATCGGTTTTGGAGGAAAGGACGCGTGGGGCGCCCCGTGGTTTGCCGTTCAAGGATATACGGGAATTGGCGACACGTTTGCCGCAACACCCATGCATGCCTGGGACACAACCGTCGAAGCCCGGGATAGCTATTCGTGGCAGCGGGGACGCCACGGGATAAAATTCGGCGGGGACATCTACCGTTATTTTTGGCCTATGTGGGGCTTCTTCCAGAATCGTGGCTACTACCAATACACGAATGGCTACACCACGGAGTTTGGATTCAACAATGGAACTGGCTCCGGGCTCGCGAGCATGCTTCTGAGCCTGCCCACAGTCAAGCAACGCCAGGCGGGAGTTCCTCAAATGGACTTGCGCGCCTGGGGGATGGCTGGCTTCGCCGAAGACAGCTGGCAGGTTACGTCGAAGACCACGCTCAACTTTGGCCTTCGCTACGAATATGCGAGTCCGCTCTACGACACGGAAAATACCAACTCGAATCTGATTTTTCACAACGGAACGCCCTCCGCATTTGTTGGCGGGGAGCTGGGGTATCCGAGTGGGCTGATGTTTTCCAATAAGCACAACTTTGCGCCGCGGTTCGGGATCGCGAAGAATCTTCCTGGCCGCGGACTCATTTTTCGCGCGGCGTACGGAATTTTCTTTACCCCCGTGGATTTAAACACATGGTGCAACCAGCGGCACAACGTCCCGTATGTATTCCCGGAAACACAGCAAGCGGATAACTTCACGCCTCCGGGTTCGCTCTTCACCAGCGGGCTGAATTTCGGCACGCCAGTGCTTGGCACGGGGGCACTGACCCCCACGACGGTGAGTTTCACGGCCTTCGATCCGCATTCTCCCGCGCAGTACGTTCAGCAATGGAACGGTTCCGTGGGAAAAAGCTTAGGGCAAAATACCTCCATCGAAATAGGCTACATAGGATCTCGTGGCTTTCATCTCCAGCGGGCGCACTTGATTAACAACACTTTGCCCGGGCCAGGTCCCCTCGGGCCGCGGCGTCCGTTCAAGACGATCTCCTTTGTGCCTGGCACGGTGTTGACGCCGAGCAACACTGGCGCGGTAGTGCAAAGCATGACGTTTCCGGTAAGCACCATCAATTTGTTGGAGAACTCCGCGCAAAGCTGGTACGACGCAGGCTACGTAAACGTGCGCCGGCGTTATTCTCATGGGCTTAGCCTGCTGGCGAATTACACTTTTGCCAAGAACCTAGCAAACGCTCCGGACTTCCGGTCCCCGATGGATGAATCCGCAGTTCCGCAAAACAACAACGATCTCAGTTTGGAAAAGGGACCGGGGTGCGACGTGCGGCATCGCTTCGCACTTAGTAGTGTGTACGATATTCCTGCTTATCGGCATGCGGCATGGACGCAATGGGCAACGCAAAACTGGCATTTCTCGACGATCTATCAGGCGCAATCCGGGATGCCGTTTACCATCTCTGTGTTTGGCGATACGGCGAATTCGGGGACTGTTCTCGGCGAGAATCCTATTCGCGCCAACGCCACTGGCCAACCGATATTCGGCCCTGGCACGCGCACGGCGACGGAGTGGTTTAATCCCGCGGCATTTGCCACGCCTGCCGCTTATACGTTCGGCAACGTGGGCAGAAACTCCGTATATGGTCCACCCTTACAGACCCTGGATTTTGCCTTGGGGCGCACGTTCCGTCTCACCGAAAGTGCCAATTTGCAGTTGCGCGGCGAGGCGTTTAACGCCCTGAACAAGGTGAACCTGGGCACGCCGAACCGCTATGTGAACGAGCCGCAATTCGGAACGATCACCATGGCCATGACGCCGGGACGCGAAATCCAGCTGAGCGCGAGGATTTCGTTCTAGCGGACGGTTGATGCCTCTCTGGGCGCAGCAGCGAGAGTCGGGTGAACCGGGTTTCCTGACCACCCCCTCCCCCCTATTTTTGATAAGTATTGATTGTAAAGGACTTAGCATTTGTATAACTCATTTAGAATCAACGCTTATGGAGCATGCTACAAGTGTTGATTTTAAAGAGCTTATGGGCACCAAATCGTGCAAGATGCCGCGTGTTTCGAAAATTTCGTAAATGTTGCAAATAGAAGGCTTAGGCCGAAAGCATACTTCGGAAAGCAAAAACGCCAATCAGGAGATTGGCGTTCCGGCGTACGAGGCACAGTAGTGCCCAGAGAATACTGTATGCTGGTAGTTATTTCGTGTCAAGAGTCTGGAAAACCGGTGGTGGGTCAGTTTCCGGTAACCCGCACGACTTATCAGGAGTTAGCCAAGAAATCCGATCCCCCGATGGCTGTTGATCCTCAGAGCGCTTCTAGCGACTCTCCCTCTGACGCGGCCCACCTTGGCCCAAGAGCATGTCTCCTTTCCGCCTGAGGATGGAGGGGATGTTGTCGCCGCGCCGCTGTCCCAATCGATTCACTCTAATCGTGCTCGAACGGTGGCGTGATGCCGGTGTAATCACCGATGCGTTTGGCGTCGTAGGGAGAGTTGAGTCCCCCGTCTTCAACGCTCTTGGTGTTGTAGCCGAGCGAGGCGATCTCGCCGAAGGTGCGCACGATTTGAAGATCTGGGCTGACCTCGATAACCCGGTGATTATATTGATCACTAATTAGCGTGTTGCCATTGTGCAAGCGCAGGGCGCGCGTCGGCAGAGGACCAGTGCATGTACCATTGATGCAACGCGGATTGCTTTTTGGATCGGTGTTGGTGAAGTATTGCCAGAACACGGCGCCGTTTTCATCCGTTTCTACAATTCGGGCGTTGTTGGAGTCGGTGATCAGCGTGTGCCCATTGGGAAGGCGGCTGGCAAAGGCCACTCCGCTAAAGAGCATTCCCGCGGCGATTGTGTAGGTGTGGATGATGGTACTTGGCTTGGTGTGTGTGACCTCAAGGGCTTGGTCGTTGTTCTCGTCACAGATGAGGATGTGACCATTCTTTAAAAGCTCCGCGCAGTTCGGATTGTTCAGGCCGTCGTACTCCCACACAATCTGCTTGTCAGAAACGCGCACTTCGATGATGCGGCCGTTGCCCTGGTCGGTGATGAGCACGTGTCCTTGCGGGATCCTCCGCTCGTTCCGGCTGGCCTTGTTTTCTTGTTCGTCATCCACCGGAACCCAGGTATTTTGCACCGGCGTACTGAGCTGATCGGGCCCGGCACCCACCACGCCGAATTGCCCATAATGCCAGACGATGTGGCCATGGCGGTCCACCAACAGCACGCGGTTGTCCAGGCACCCGGCTGAGTTCTTGCAATTAGGCGCCTCGGGCTGATTGGGGGGCGTCCCAGTCCCGGCCATTAATGTGAATTCGCCGACGCGCTGCGCATCGTTGACGCCAATGATGGACTTCTTCGAGAAGTCCGCCGGTCCCTTGCCAAATTGCCAAACGATCTTCCCATTGGGCTCGACTTCGATCACACGATTGTTGAACTGGTCCGCGATGAGATAGTTGCCGCGCTCGTTGAACTCACCGTCGCCATCGTCAGCGAGCGCGCCACTGGCAATGGTAGTGAGCGCAGCCGCGGCAATCAGGAAGCCGAAAATCACAGAGCGACGGTGGGGATTCATGACTCTTCCTTTCTCTTGGTGCATGGCACTGGATGGGAGTAAGTAACGACCTCCGGGGACAATCTTGCAGACTAAGTTTTCCGCTTGGATCCGTGTTGGTCAAATTAAGTTCTCGTCAACAAGTTGTCGGTGCAGAGTGCTCTTTACGCTTTTGCCAGCCGCCTTCCCATATCTTGTCATCGCATTCGTTGTTCTAAATGTTGCGAATCATTCAGGAAGACTTAGCTGCTTTTGCCGAGTCATCTGAATTGTAGGACCGCGTAAACTCATCGACCTGCTTCTCCGCGACGTCCTTCGCAATTCCATAACGCTCCTGAACCTTGCCTACAAGCTGCTCCTTCTTGCCATTTATCGTAGTCAGGTCGTCGTCAGTCAGCTTTCCCCACTTCTCTTTTACTTTGCCCATCGATTGCTTCCATTTGCCTTCGATTTGATCCCAGTTCATCTCGAACCTCCTCTGGATAGAATGGCCGACTCATACCTCCTGCTGCATTCGCGGCCAGGGATATCATGGCCAATCCTCCTATAAACTTCCGGCTGTCCATACCGTTCGGACTCATGCGCCGGTATGAGTTTAAAAACGCGATGATACTAATGCGATCAACAATGCCGCGTCTGTCCAACAACGCACACTTCCAAAATCAAAGAAAGACAGCCGTATGTTGGGTATGAATGCTCTGCAAACCCTGGCGGGTGGTTGACACGTTAACGGGTGGAAGGGCTTTGGCCCGCTATGGACTTTTGCGCATGTTTCGCCTAAGTCCCGTTTAACGACTAATCAGGAGTTAGCAGGGAACCCCGACCTAAGAAAATGCCTCCCATGGTCTCGCAGGAGATGTTGAAGGTAATGCAATCGCGGGGGGGGAACGACGGATGATGGCAGGTGTTCGCAATTGCACAGACGCCCGCGCTCGTCGCCGCTAGCATGATCCCTGGCTGAGAGATAGGCTGCGCGCAAACATACGGCGAATACCGCATTGATGGCGGACCCAGTAGGCCAAAAGCCTTCCGAGTGAATCGACCCGATTCGCTCGTCAAGCGCACGATAGGGAGGGACAAGTGTTAAAGCCGATAAGAAAGCTCGGTATGTTTTTTGGGGTACTGTTATTTCTGGCAGGGGCAATCGCCGCTCAGGACCGCTACGGCGGCTCCATGGACGCCAAAGAACATGGCTATCAACACGGCTACCGCGACGGTTTGCGGCAGGGCCGGGCGGACCTGAGCCGAAACGCAACGCACAGCTTCGATACCGAAGATTACCGGCACGCGGACCAGGGATATGACAAGCGCATGGGGGAGCACGATGACTTCCAACAAGGCTATCGCAACGGTTATAAAGACGGGTATGACGACGGCTACTACGACAAGCCCATTCGCCACACCGTTTACGGGCTGAACGAGAGCTACGATCCCGATCGAGTGCCGCGCAGCGATGCGGATGCTGATTCCTATGCCAATTGGAGCTACCAGGACGTGGCCACGGACACAGGCTATCGAGACGGCCTGCAAGCCGGATTAAGCGACGTGCGGCAGCGCAAGGACTTCAAACCCGAAAAGCACGAAGCCTACGAGGACGGCAATCACGGCTACCGCAAAGAATATGGCGACAAAAAACTTTACAAAGAACAATACCGCAAAGGATTCCTACGCGGTTACGAAGACTCTTTCAACCGCAAATCTCGGTAAGCGACGATAAACACGACTGCAAGGCTTGATTCTCTTTACGAATTGAAGGCCACCGGCTCACAGAGTCTCGTAGCTCGCCCATAGTGGCGAACGGACCCTCAACTGCCGATTAACGCTGCGGTAACCGGACAAGTGCCGTAGCGTTCCGAATAATTCAAATGTGTCTCCGGCCTGCGGTATCATCAGCCCCATAAACCCAGGACTTCCGATTTGAGGGAGTTCGCCATGAAAAAGCTTACGAAGCAGCCGAAAAAGCGGCTCTGCAAGGGAGTTTCGCAGCAGCATGTAGCTTGCGAAGCTCCCGCTCAGCGGCGTTGTACTCAGTGCGGCATGTGGTATTGCAGGATTCACTTCCAGGACCCCGATTGGCATCACTGCGCCCCCGATCAAGGTACGGGATGAATATGTCAACAACCACTACGCGGGACACGGGCACGCTACGGTAAAACTCTTTACTGATTTGTGGGACAAGAAACAATAGCTCGTGCTCCCGAGCGCGATTTCCACTTGTCTGGTTACGCGTGCCAGCTCAACCGGTCGACGCAACACTTTCTAACAGCCTGATCCAACAGCACTTCCCCGAGAGAACCGATCTGTCGGGCTGTACTCAATCAGAACCCAGCCAGGGCAGTGTTTCGTTTGATTCAACACTTGTAAGCGATTTTAGCCTTTGAGACTCTAGCAGTTAGACTTTGAGCTTAGTGTTGCGTCGACCCATTGAGACCACCCAACTATACGTCCACTGACACGTAGGTCAGCGTTCTCGCTATACCTCTTGTCTAGCGTATCGTCCGCACAATTTGTGCGGCATTTATCTACCCTTCCTTCCGGCGTAAGTGTCTCAAAGCGGACAGACGGAGAGCAGCGAATAAGCCACTTTTAAGAGGCGCTCAATGGTGCTCCGGACAATTCGGAGAGGCTCATTGGCAGAATTCTCTAAGAAAAGTGTCAAGACTAGGTCTAAACATATGTACGCGTCCCGCCTACACATTCTGTCTGCCGCCCGGTCTCGATTGCCCGCGCTTGCTTGCTGCGTCTTCGCTCTGGCCGGGTGCGTAGGAGGACAGGTAGCGAAGACCCCGCCGCCGCCCGCTCAGAGTGTGCACTTTGGCCACGTCTTCATTGTCGTCGAGGAAAACCAAAATTACGCAAACGTCGTCGCCAACCCGTCCATGCCCTACCTGAACAGCCTCGCCAACCAGTACGGCTTGGCCGCGAACTATTTCGCCAACGGGCATCCCTCAATCCCAAACTATTTTGAGCTCACCACCGGACAAACCCTCACGTTAATCGACGCTTTGACACCTCACTCGTTTCCCGTTTCCGAAGACAATGTCATCCGTGAGCTGATCGCCGCCGGCAAATCCTGGAAATCCTACGCTGAGGATCTTCCCGCCGTTGGCTATACGGGCGGGGACAGCGGCAACTACGCTGTGCGCCATAATCCGCTCGCCTACATGACCGACGTGCAGAACGATCCCGCGCAAACAAAAAATCTTGTTCCCTTTAGCCAATTTGCCGCGGACCTACCGACGGCAAACCTACCCGACTATTCTTTCATCGTCCCGAACCTCTGCAACGATGCGCATAACTGCCCTCTCAGCACTGCTGACAATTGGCTGAAGACGAATCTCGAACCAGTCATTCGGAGCCCCGCGTTCCAGAAAGACGGCCTCCTCATCGTTGTCTTTGACGAAGCGGACACTCTGGATTTCACAGCCGGCGGAGGCCACGTGGCCGCCGTCATCGTCAGTCCGCTGGCGAAGCGTGGCTACAAGTCCATCGCTTTTTATCAGCATCAAAGCGCTCTTCGCCTGACGCTCGAGGGCCTCGGCGTTACCAAGCTTCCCGGAGACGCCGCCACAGCCCCAGTCATGTGGGAGTTTTTTAGTATGCCGTAGAAGATCGCCCCAGCTTGGTTTCAGTTTGCCCAACGTGTTTGAAAGGCGCGATGGAGCGACTGTCAAGCCAATGCTGCAAGGTGGCGCTATGGAACTTCCTTCGGAGTGAGAGCGATATTCGCTTAGGAACATGGCCAATCTGGCCCAACTCCCGATTAACGCTAATCGGAAAGTGGGCCACTACCGAAAAACCGGGTTGAAAATTCGGCGCTCTGCTGCCCATCGCAGATAGGAGGCAGCGACGCATTCGTGCGAAGATTCGTCGCCGCGCCTACGGGGTTAGGACGATTTTTCCGGCGGCGCCGGGCTCAAGGATTTCTTTGTGAGCGCGGGCGGCTTCGGCCAGAGGCAGTTCTTTGCCCACGACGGGGCGCAGCGTGCCATTTTCGAGACCGGCGATGATTCCAGCGTGAATGGCGGTTTCTTCGGCTTCGGTGACGGTCCAAAGAGTGAAACCGCGAACCGAGCTGCGGCGCGCCATGAGATCGCGAGGATTGACGGTGATTTCACCGCGGTTGCCGATGACGATGATGCGGCCGTTGGTGGCGAGGAGCTTCATGTCGTTGGCGAGATTCACGTTGGCCAGCATTTCGAGAATAATGTCGACGCCGCGGCCACCAGTGGTTTTCATGATTTCATCGAGATAGCCCGATTTGCTGTGATCGAAGACCTGGTGTGCGCCTTCGCGCGTGGCGAGATCGAGACCTTTCTGGCTGCTTGCAGTACCGAAAACTTTGAGTCCCATGGCGCGGGCAAATTGGACGCCGGCGATGCCGACACCGCCGCTGGCGCCGTGAATCAACACGGTTTCTGAAGCTCGTGCTTGGACAGAGTGATAGAGGGCGTGATAGGCGGTTCCGTAGGGAACCCAGACGCCCGCACCTTGAGCGAAACTGGCTTTCGCGGGAAGCGGATGGACCTGGCTTTCGAGGGCGATGGCGTATTCGGCGTAAGCGCCGGTCACGGTTTTCGCCATGTAGACGCGGTCCCCTGGCTTTACTTTGGTGATGCCGGAGCCGACGGCTTCGATGACGCCAGCGCCATCGGAGCCGGGGGTATAGGGCAACGGAGGTTTGACGGCGTAGGTGCCGTTGCGCATGTAAGTGTCATAGGGATTGACGCCGACGCCGTGGACGCGGACGAGGACCTGTCCGGCGGCAGGCTTGGGCGTGGGGACCTCTTCAAACTTCAGGACTTCTGGACCACCGAATTCATGGACGACGATTGCTTTCATTTTTTGGCCTCCGATTCTGACAAAAATTTATTTGATGGCGCTTGCAGTTCACGGCTGCGCTTTGGACGGCGAATATCCGGACGAAGACGGGCACGGCGTGCCGTGCCCGTCCGAATAAAATTTGCCGTCGTGGCATTGTAGCGTTTTGAGTTTTCTAGAAGTGATCGTCTGCGTGCACATGGGACGATTCCCTTTCCTTCTCGATTAGGCCAGCCGACTGGCCCCAGGCCGTTGTTTGCCAATTGTCCTTGCCCTTTTTCTGGGGAATCCATGGCGGCAGGGTTTGATTCAAATAGGCCGCAAGCGCGTGGATGTACGGCTCGTACATGCGGCGGAGTTCGTGGAGACGGCGGTCGGCCTCGTCGCCATCGCGCAGTTTCAAACCGTTCTGGGCAAGGATGTCGCGGATGCGGCGCAATTCCTCCGCGGGGAGCCGATCGTATGGCAGTGGTGCTGGCGCGGTGCCGAAGACTTGGGAAAGATCGGCAACGGCATGGCGAGCGATAGCGAAGGTCAGCTCGGCTTGCTTTTCGCAGGCGCCCTCGATACCGACCATGACGAGTGCGGAAGTGTCCAGGATGGCCGTGAGCGAAGCGACCCATGATTGGTTGTCATGCTGCGAACGGAAGTAGGCCAGGACTGGGTAGGAGAGATGGCTCTCCATCAACTCGGCGGACCAGTGCTCCCAATCTTTGAGGAGTTCGCGCAAGGCGTCTTGTCCGTGAGGATAGCTGTGGCGGCGGAGAAGTTCTCCAGCGGTCGGGGGCGTGCCAGCGCGAGAATCGAGCAGCGAAATGTCCACTTCGCGTTTTGAAAACGAGCCGTAAATGAAAGGCAGATAACCGATTACCGCGGCCAGGAAGCCGAAACCGAAACCGGCTTCGGTGACGACCAGAGCGCGAGCCAAGCCGGAACGAGGGATGACGTCGCCGAGGCCCAGGGTGAAGAAGGTTGTGCCGCTGAGATAAATGTCGGTGAGGAAGCTGGGTTCGCCGCCAGTCATGACCACGGCTGAGCCGGCACCGTACTGCATGAGGGCGAAACCTAAAACCAAGCCGACGGCCCAAACGCCCACGAGAACGAGGAGAGAGAGCGGGCCGTAAAAGCCCAGAAGCGCTTCGCGGCTCTTGCGGGAGGGGATCAGGGTGGTGGCGAATTTCCAAACCTTCCAGGTGGACTTGTAAAAGAGGCGCGCGAGGCGAAACTTGCGCGTGACGCGCCGCGGCAGAATGATGGCCTCGAAGGCGTCCCACAAAACAACCAGAAAGATGGCGACGCCCGCAGCGAAGGCACCCGGAGATGGGATCATGTGGGGCATTGTACTCGTTTGGGTGGGCGGCCGATAAGCGGCGTCGCGATCAGGAATTGAGGCGCGCGCTTACGCTGATCTCCGCTTTGAACAGCTTGGAAACGGGGCAGCCCGTCTCGGCGGCCTTTACGGCGGCGTCAAACTTGGTCTTATCCGCTGCGGGGATGGTGGCGACGAGATCGAGATGACTTTTCGTGATGGAAAAGCCGTCGCCGACTTTGTCGAGTGTTATGGTGGCAGTGGTTTCCAGCTTTTGCGCGGTCATTCCGGCACCGCCGAGTTGCGCGGAAAGTGCCATGGTGAAACATCCGGCGTGTGCCGCGGCGAGGAGCTCTTCCGGATTGGTGCCGACGCCGTTTTCAAAGCGCGTGCTGAAGGAATATTGCGTCTGTTTGAGGACGCCACTGTCCGTCGAAATCGAGCCTTTGCCGTCTTTCAGGCCGCCTTGCCAGACTGCCGATGCTTTGCGTTGCATGATGCCGCTCCTTTTGGAAAGTTCAGTCGATTCGAATCCCGAGAATTCGATTCGCCAGCGAGAGAGAAGGGTATATTGGCGAAATGATTGTGTCGAGTGGCGGCGGAGAACACTGAGTGATGGGCCTTGGCCGGGCCTACCATTTGTGAAAAACGAAAAACACAGCCAGTGCGATGCAACCGAAGCCCGCGGCGTAGTTCCACTTAATTTTCTCGCCGAGATAGAGGACCGAGAAAACGGAGAAGACCGAAAGGGTGATGACCTCCTGGATCGTCTTGAGTTGCGCAGTGGTGAACTCATACGAGCCAATGCGATTCGCCGGGACCTGGAAGCAGTATTCGAAGAAAGCGATGCCCCAGCTTATGAGGACTACCTTCCAGAGAGCGGTAGAGCGGAACTTGAGGTGCCCATACCAGGCAAAGGTCATGAAGATGTTCGAAATAGTCAGCAGGATGATGGTTCTCACGGAGAATGGACTCCTTGCTCAGATAGGATTTTGGGATACGACAGCCTCACTTAAAACCGCATTGCCAGCAATCTAGGGGATTTGCGCAGGCCACAGGCACCGGATGTAAACAATGTCTCCCGAAACGCGGTAGTAGACGAGCCAGTTTCCGGCGTGAAACCAGCGGTGGCGGCGGAATCGCCGGCTCTTCATTCGTATAGGATACCTCTGTGGGAAATATTCCAGGGCTGGCAGCTTTTCGAGAATCGCCTCACGGTCCCGATCGGGATGTTTGTGGAAGAGCTGCCAAACTGTACGAGTCCAGACGACACTGCATTTCACCGTTTCTTACTCTCAGCGTTTTTCGCGCGTGACATTTTGACCACCTCGGCATGAGGGACCACTCGGCCCGCTTTGATGTCGGCATCGGAGTTTGCCATCATCTTTTGAAAAGCTGGCTCCGCTTCAATCTTGTCCAGGCGGTCTTCCATGTCGGCGTAGAGCTGAATGGCTTCACGGACGACCATGCTGCGATTCCCCGCGCGGTAAGAGGCCAACTCCTCGAGCAATTTATTGGTGCGCTTGTCGAGTACAAACTGTCGCCGCATTTTGCGTCTCCCGCGGCTACCATAATAGCGCCAGTGTGTAGGAGTCAACACCACTCATGAACAGTGTGTAGTCGAGCGGGCAGGCGCGGTTTGTGGGTCGCTTCGGGCCAACGAACCCAAGGAAGAATCAAGCGGCTGAATATACCGGAAGCTTCAGCTATCTCTGAGCTTTAATGCCAGATTCTGCACACCTGTACTACGAAACACTTCAGTGGACGGGAGGAAATCCGCTAAAGTTGGCAAAGACCGACAATTTGGCTTCCCTTTTCTCGTTGGCATATCGAGCCCGTGTGGCCTTGGAGGTTTTCGTGGCGCGGATATTGAGAATTGCTAGTGTGCTGGCCTTGACGCTAGCAGTCATAGTCCCGGTTGCAACAAACGGGCAAGATTCCACAGTGCTGGTTGTGACCGGCTCGAGCATGCCGGAGCCGCTTTACTTGCTGTGGAATGATGAGTATCACAAACTGCAGCCCAACGTGAAGTTGCGCTATTTGCCGGAAGGAAGTGGCGCAGGCGCCATCCGCGTTTTGACAGGCACGGGGGATTTTGCCGGAGGTGACGCTCCGATTCCGGAGACGGAATTGAAGGCCGCTACATCCAAGGTCGTCGAGCTTCCCACGGTCCTGATTGGAATCGTGGTGATCTACAATTTGCCGAGCTCGATCCACGTACTGCGTCTTTCGGGACCAGTGCTGGCAAGTATCTACCTCGGAAAGATCACCGACTGGAACGATCCGGCGCTAGCCAAACTGAATCCAGAAACTAAACTTCCCGCGATTCCAATCAAAGTTGTGCACCGAACGGCAGGAAAAGGTTCGAGCTACATTCTTTCCGATTTTTTATCGAAGGCCAGCCCCGAATTTCTTGCGCACGTGGGACGCAGCGAATCGCCGAACTGGCCGGTCGGGACCACCGCCGGCAGAACGCAAGATATGGTTGATAGAGTCAAAGCTGCTTCGGGAGCCATCGGCTACACGGAATTGAATATTGCGGAGAAGGCCACTTTGCGGATGGCGAGCATCCGAAACGAGCAAGGTGAATTCGTCAGGCCATCCGCCCGTTCGATTGCCGCGGCAGCCAGGGCACAGACGAGCAAGACCGCGAACGATTTCCGGATTTCGCTTACGAATGGTCCCGGGAAAGACAGCTATCCCATTAGCAGTTTTACCTGGTTTTATGTCCCGGCGGTGTCGCAAGATTCGCAGCGCGGCCGCGCGATCGAGGCGTACTTGAAATGGGTGTACAGCAGCGGCCAGAAGTTGGCTCAGGAAGAGGGTTATCCGCCGCTGCCCGACGAGCTGCTGGCCAAAGTGGCGGCGAAAGCTGGGACAATTCGCTGAGGGCCTGCCAGAAGTTCTAAACGTTCAAAGTAAGTGAAACAAGGTCGGGCCGCGGGGTTGGCGGAAGCGGCGGCAGCTTGGAGCGGTCGACGGGCCGATAAAGCGTATCGCGCTCGACGGGGATGCGGCCGGCGGCGCGGATGAGGCGCTCGAGTTCGGCGCGCGGCGTGAACTCCGACGTTTTCGCTCCAGCGTCGTGATAGATCTTTTCTTCGACGACAGTGCCATCCAGGTCGTTCGCGCCGAAACGCAGGGCGATTTGCGCGATGCTCGGCGAAAGCATGATCCAATACGCTTTGACGTGGTCGAAATTATCGAGAAGCAGGCGCGCGACGGCAATGTTGCGAAGGTCGGCATAGCCGGTGGGCTTCGGAATGTGCGAGAGCGCGGTGTTTTCCGGGTGAAACGCCAGCGGGATGAATGTAACAAACCCGTGCGTTTCGTCTTGCAATTCGCGCAATTTGATTAAGTGATCGGCGCGCTCTTCCTCGGTCTCGACGTGCCCGTAAAGCATCGTGGCATTGGACCGAAGGCCGACTTCGTGGGCTTGGCGCGCGATGCTGAGCCACATCTGGCCGCTGACTTTGTGGTCGCAGATGATCTTGCGAACGCGGGGATGAAAAATTTCCGCGCCGCCGCCGGGAAGCGAATCGACGCCCGCCTCTTTCATTTTTAGAAGCGTGTCTTTGATGGATAGTTTGGCGATGCGCGCGAAGTAGCCGACCTCAACCATCGTGAAGGCTTTGAGATGCACGCCGGGGCAGCGCTGCTTGAGGCCGCGAATCATTTCGAGGAAATGGTCGAACGTCAAATCGGGGTGCAGGCCGCCGACCATGTGAAACTCGGTGGCGCCTTCGCGCACGCCCTGCGCGGCGCGCTGATAGATTTCTTCGAGGGCGAACGTGTAAGCCCCAGGCGCGTTGGGGTCGCGGCCGAAAGCGCAGAGTTTGCAATGGGCCACGCAGACGTTTGTCGGATTGATGTGGCGGTTGACGTTGAAAAAAGTAATGTTGCCGTGGCGCTTCTCGCGGATGTGATTCGCGAGCCAGCCCACAGCAAGTAGATCTGGTGAACGATAAAGCGCGATGCCGTCGTCCATGCTCAGGCGTTTGCCGGCAAGGACTTTGGCCGCGATGGGCTGCAACCGCTGATCGGTGACTGTGAGTTCGCTCATTTCGTTTCCGCCGAAAATTTCAAACGCGCCAAACCGCTGCCGCAGCGCCCCAGAACAATAGGAACAACAAACTAATATAACCGTTCACGGCGAAAAACGCAGCGTCGAGCTTGCTGAGGTCGTTGGGTTTAACAAGAGAATGCTCGTAGGTGAGTAGCACTGCAACGACGACGATGCCTGCCCACGCGGGCCACGGAAGCGCAAAGCTGTAGGCCAGCCAGGAAAGCAGCGCGACTACCCCAAAGTGCATGACGCGCGCGATGAGCAGCGCGTTGGCGATGCCGAAACGCTTGGGAACGGAATAGAGGCCAGCGCGGCGGTCGTAGTCGAGGTCCTGGCATGCGTAGAGTACGTCAAAGCCGCCAACCCAGAATGTGACGGCCGCGCAAAGAATGACTATGCGCCAATCCAGTCCGCCGGTGACAGCGATCCACGCGGCGGCGGGAGAAATGCCGAGGGCGAAGCCAAGGAAAATGTGCGACCAGTTCGTGAAGCGTTTGGTGAACGAGTAGAAAAAGAGAATGGCGATGGCGAGCGGAGCGAGTTTGAGAGCCAGCGGATTGAGCTGCCAGGCGGCGACAAAGAACAGAGCCACAGCAATGAGCGTAAAAAACCACGCGAATTGCAGAGAAAGCGCGCCTGTAGCAAGCGCGCGCTGCTTTGTGCGCGGATTTTCCCGGTCGTAGCGGATGTCGGCGATGCGGTTCATGGTCATCGCCGCGGAGCGGGCCGCGACCATGGCGACGATAATCCAGACGAACTGTCGCAAGCTAGGCCAACCTCTTGGCGGTTGATGCGTGGCGCGCGCGGCAAGAAGCGCTCCGGTCAGCGCAAACGGCAGCGCAAAGACGGAGTGCTCGAACTTAATCATTTCGAGCACGGTGCGGATGCGGCTGGCCATTGGGATATTACGCCTCCGCCTTTTTCGCGCTCGTCTGTCCCGTCCAGCGATACATATTCTCCTGGGGCAGATTGATTTGCGCGAGGACGCGATAAATATATTGGGTGACCAGGTCGTCGATAGTTTGCGGGTGATGATAGAACGCCGGGATCGCCGGCATAATCACCGCGCCGGCCTGCTGTGCGCGCAACATGTTTTCCAGATGGATGCGGTTGAATGGCGTATCGCGCGCGCAAAGAACAAGTTTGCGCCCCTCTTTGAGCATGACGTCTGCAGCGCGGGAGACGAGATCGTCGCTGACGCCGCTGGCGATGGCGGCCAGCGTCCCCATCGAGCAGGGAATGACGATCATCGAATCCACGGCGTAGCTGCCGGAGGCGATCGCGGCGCCGATGTCTTTGTTTGGGAGAACTTCGATTTTTGGCGCCGGCCGATTTAGAAGCCGGCTGGGTAGCTGTTTCAAGTCGCCGGAGGTGATTCCCAGTTCTTCGGAAAAAAGACGCTGGCCTGCTTCGGTGACGACCAGGTGAATGCGCGCCACACGCGAATCCTTTTCGAGTAATTCGAGGGCTTTTTGCGGGAGAACGGCGCCGCTTGCCCCGGTCACACCTACGGTGACGACTTGTTTTTGCGTGTCAGACATGATGCGTGTGCGGATAGAATCAGTTTCGCAGCCGGGTTGGGGCAAGTCAAGTTGAGGCCGTATGCCTGTGCGATGATAGAATTTGCGGCGGGCAAATAATATGAATCAGCAGGAATTGCTGAAAATCCTGGAATTGGTGAAGCTCGGCGCTTTTTCTCCGGAGAAAGCCGTCGAGCGGTTGAAGCATTTGCCGTTCGAGGATCTCGGATTCGCGAAAGTGGATCACCATCGGGCGCTGAGGCAAGGTTTTGCAGAGGTCATTTTTGGGAAAGGCAAAACGCCGCAACAGGTCGCGGAGATTGTCGGCGCCATGCTAGGTAAAAAAGATTCGCATCACAATATTCTTGTCACCCGGGCGGACGCGAAGATTTTTGCCGCCGTCAAGCGCGCCAGCGGAAAAGCGGGGCGCCTCGCCAAACTCCACAAAAATTCCGGCGTCATAACCATCGAGCGAAATCGAGAGATCGTCGGAAAGGGAGACATCTTAGTGGTCTCGGCGGGCACAAGCGACATTCCTGTGGCCGAAGAGGCGCTGCTGACGGCGCAGATGATGGGAAACCGCGTCAAACACTTGTACGACGTAGGCGTGGCGGGAATTCACCGGCTGCTCGATCATCGCGAAATGTTGACGCAAGCCCGCGTGATCGTCTGCGTCGCAGGAATGGAAGGCGCGTTGCCGAGCGTCGTGGGCGGTTTGGTTGCGGTGCCGGTAATTGCCGTGCCGACGAGCACCGGCTACGGTGCAAGTTTTGGCGGCGTAGCTGCATTGCTTGGCATGTTGAATTCTTGCGCATCGAATGTGACGGTCGTAAATATCGATAATGGATTCGGCGCAGCTTGCGTGGCCTCGTGTATCAATCGTTTGTAGGAGTGCTCTGGCTTTCAAGCTTTCAGCAAGACTTCCCTGAGACCAAGTTCTTAAGCGAATCGCCGTTAGGTCTTCGCATAGGAGGTTCATCGATGCTGACGGGAAATGCGATTATCGACCTCTGACGGAAAAGAGCCGGCAATTACGATCTCACTGGTCAGCTTTATTACCTATTGTGGTTTCGGCTTACGGTACACCGCAAGCGGGCAATAGCAGCGCAGAAGCTGCGTACTGGAGCTACGGTCGTGGACATCGCTTGTGAAACGGGGGGCGAACCTCTCATTGCTGCAACAAGCCATCGGCCCAGCGGGAAAGATCATTGGCCTCGATCTTACAGACGCCATGCTGGCCCAGGCTCGTCAACGAGTTGAAGAAAAGGTGAGCTCAGCGTTGAGCTGATTCGATTCGACGCCGCTTCGTACGACTTTCCAGCCGACCTCCACGGAATCGCTTCATCGTTCGCAATCGCTTTGGTACCGGAATTCGAGGGCGTCATTCGGAATGGACGCAGATCCCTGTCGACAAGTGGAAGGTTCGTCGTGCTCGACTTCAAAATGCCTTCCGGTTGGCTTTCGAGGCTTGTGCCTTGGGTTGTTCTGCTTACGCACGCGTTTGGCGTTTCGATGGAACTCGCCTCACGCCATCCTTTGGAGTCCATCACTGCGCACTTCGGCGGAGTCAGCCCGGAGGAATTCTACGGCCATCTTGTTTACGCACCCGTAGGCTAGCAGAAGGACGTTCCAAAGATTCTCTAATGAACGTCAATCTATCTCACGCAAAGAGGCCTCAGTTTAGAGCTGGAGCGCACCTGTTCCCGACAAAAAGAAATCTTTCTGAGAGGCGCAGTGGCCATTAAATCGAGAAATACCTGAAGGGACGGTCCGGAAAAGTTAGAGATGCTCGTCCGAAATTGGTCCTCAGCCGAATGCTATTCCTGGTTGGATTCTCCCACAGAGAAATAGGTGCAATCCGGATGCTGAAACACCAGCGCGCTAACACTGGCCTCCGGATCCATCATGAAGCCCTCCGTCAGTTCCACGCCAATCTCTTCCGGACGGAGCAATTTCCAAATGCCCGCCTGATCGTCCAAATTCGGGCACGCTGGATAGCCAAAACTGTACCTCTTTCCGCGGTAGCGCGAAGTAAATCGCTGTGCCATGGTCATTTCCGGAGGGTCGGGGAAACCCCAGTCCTCGCGAATGCGCCGATGCAGCCACTCCGCGCACGCTTCTGCTGATTCAATCGCCAGCGCTTGCATTCCGTGTGACTTGAAGTAGTAGCCTTCGTTCTTCGCTTTTTCTGAACGCTCACGTACGCCTTCCCCCGCCGTCACCACGAAAAGCGCGACGTGATCGCGTTTTCCATCCCGCGGCGGCAACACGTAATCGCTCAAGCATAGAAAGTCGCCTAAACGTTGCCGCGGGAACCGGAACGTATGCACTGGCTCCGCACCGCCCGGTGCGAACAGATTCATCGCCTCGCCACGCGACTCCGCCTCAAAAAACTGCCAAACGGCGCGCGGCTTCAGGAACTCCGCCGTCTCGCGTTTCACTTCCTCCATGCTTTCATATAGCTCGACGGCTTTCGCATCGCGTTCCGCAAACCGCTTCTCAAAGTCTCCGCGGAATCCCAAGTGCCGCCCATACAGCATGAACGGATTGATGTAACTCCACACCTCGTGCAAATCCGGCACCAGCCGCACTTTTCGATCGAGATACGCCACTTTCGCGATTTGCAAATCGGTCCGCACCTTCGGGGAGCGCGTAACTTTAGGGATCTCGGCGACCTTCACCGTCGTCGACACAGCAAAACCGTTTCCCGACGCTGCGTGTTCAAGCAAAACCTGCTCTCGCGTCGCTGGATCCATCAGTTGGTTCATCAGCCGCAATCCGGTCATCGCATCTTTCGCGTAGCACACCGCCTTGCCATAGCTCGGCGCAATCTTCGTCTGTGTAAATCGCGCGGACAGCGCCGCCCCGCCCACCAACAGCGGAATCTCAATTCCCGCTTCACGCAGATCGCTGGCCGTGATCACCATCTGTTGCGCGCTTTTTACCAGCAGACCGGAAAGTCCGATGGCGTCCGGATGGTGCTGCAGATAGGCCTTGATCAATTCCTCCGGCGGCACCTTGATGCCCAGATTCACCACGTCGTACCCGTTGTTCTTCAAAATAATCTCAACCAGATTTTTCCCGATGTCGTGGACGTCGCCTTTGACCGTCGCCAGCACGATCTTTCCGCGCTTCGCCGTATCCGCCTTCTCCATGAACTGCTCGAGATGATTCACCGAGGCTTTCATGGCCTCCGCCGATTGCAGAACCTCGGCCACAATCAGTTCGTTCGCATTGAAGAGCCGCCCTACCTCCGCCATTCCGGCCATCAGCGGGCCGTTGATGATCTCCAGCGGCGACGCGCCTTCCGCGCGCTTTCGCTCCAGATCGGCAATCAGTCCGTCCCGCGTTCCCTCGATGATGTAGTTCGCCAGCCGCTCGTCCAGCGGAAGGTCCGCTGCAAGCTTTTTTTCTTTCTTCTTTGCCGTCCGGAAATATTCGGCAATAGCCGCGATGTGATACTGATTGACGGCCGCGCGTTGCTCCTTCTTTTGCTCGCGCCAATCCGCCGGAACGTTGCGCAGCAACTCCGCTTGCGAATGATCGGCAGGCACATCCTTCGGCGGGTGCGAAAACAAAAGATTCTCCGCCAAGTCTCTCTCGTGTTGCGGAATCGACGCAAACCGTTCCAGTTTCTCGGCATTCACAATCGCAAGGTCCAGCCCGGCTTTCGTGCAGTAGTACAGAAAAACCGAGTTCACGACCTCGCGAGCGCCGGCGGGCAATCCGAACGACACATTCGAAATCCCCAATATCGTCCGCGCATCCGGCAAGGCCTGCTTGATCAGCCGAATGCCTTCCACCGTCTCGACCGCGCCGCCGATGTAGTTCTCGTCGCCCGTCGCACACGGAAACACCAGCGGATCGAAAATAATGTCTTCAGGCCCCAGCCCATATTTTTCCGTCAGCAGTTTGTAGCTGCGTTGTGCGACCGCCAGTTTCCGCTCCCGCGTAAACGCCTGCGCCTGCAGCTTGTCCTCGTCGATGCATCCAACTACCACCGCCGCCCCAAAGTCATGCGCCATCGGCACCACGCGCTCGAACTTCTCCTCTCCATCCTCGAGATTGATCGAATTAATGATCGCCTTGCCCTGGCAATACGTCAGCGCCAGCTCGATCGCCGTCGCGTCGGTCGTATCGATCATCACCGGCGCCTTCACTTTTCGAATCAGCTTTTCGTAAAACGGAGGAATATCCCTCTTTTCTTCCCGCTCCGTGCTTTGCAGGCACACATCCACGATATGCGCCCCGCCCTTCACCTGCCGCCGCGCAATCTCGCTGGCCTCTTCCCATTTTTCTTCCGCAACCAAATTCTTGAAGAGCCGCGACCCGATCACGTTCGTCCGCTCGCCCACTAGCAGCGGCCGCGTGCTGTCCTCCGCCTCAATCGTCTCGATTCCCGAATACACCGCGCGGTGCGACTCGCTCGGCCGCACGCGCGGTTTCTTGCCGTGCACCATCTGCGCAATCGCGCGAATGTGTTGCTCGGTCGTCCCGCAACACCCGCCCACAAAATTCAGCCAGCCATGATCCACGAATTTCTCAAGCTGCGCCGCCAGCGAAGTTGGCGTCTCCAGGTACTTGCCCTCTTCATCCGGAAGTCCCGCGTTCGGATAACAAGAAACAAACTCAGCCGAAACCTGGCTCAAAGTCCGCATGTGATCCGTCATGAATTCCGGCCCCGTGGCGCAATTCATACCAAATGCCAGAGGCTTCGCATGCCGCAGCGACGCCCACATGGCCTCGACCGTCTGCCCCGCCAGCATCGTGCCCATCGGCTCGATCGTCACCGACACAATCACCGGCACCTGCATTCCGATTTCCTTCGAGAGCTTTTGAATCGCCAGCAGAGCCGCCTTAATATTCCGAGTGTCCTGGCAAGTCTCGACCAGCAGCAAATCCACTCCGCCCTCTACCAATCCTTTCGCCTGCGCGTAATACGCATCGCGCAGCCCGTCGAACGTCACGCCGCCAGTGACCGTGATCGCTTTGGTCGTCGGCCCGACGGAACCCGCAACGAATCGCGGCTTTCCCGGCGTACTGAACTCATCCGCCGCCTGCCGCGCCAATTCCGCCGCACGCCGATTCAAAAAATGGGCGTCCGCCGCCAGCCCATACTCCGCTAAAACGATCGGTGCTCCGCCAAAGCTGTTCGTCTCCACAATGTCCGAACCCGCTTCGAAATACTTCCTGTGAATGTCCAGCACCACATCTGGCCGCGTTCGCACCAAATTTTCGTTGCAGCCTTCGAGTGCCGCCCCGCCGAAATCCTCGGCAGTTAGATGGCGTTGCTGCAGCATTGTCCCCATCGCTCCGTCGAGCACAAGGATCCGCTCCAAGAGCAGCTCTCGCAAAGCCTTCGCCGATTCGTTCAAATTACGCATGCGCGGGAAACTCGCCACTCCTTATCCGACTTCCTCTTGATTTGGGGACACCAGCAGGGAAAGCCGCTTATGGGGTACAGCCCTATTTTACCCAGGTTCCACGTTGGAATCGAACGTCCTGCAGCGAACTAGTGCTTTTTTGGCGCGAACGGTCGTCCCAGCGGCCCGAACGGCCCAAACTCAAATGCTATACTGCTGCTTGCCGTCACATCCGACTATTTCATGAGCCGCAGCCTAAAAATTATCAATATTGTCGGAGCGCGCCCCAATCTCCCCAAAATCGCGCCCCTGATGCGCGAGATGCAGCTCCACCCGGAGATTGAGCCCATCCTCGTCCACACCGGCCAGCACTACGATGAAGCCCTTTCCGACATTTTCTTCCGCCAAATGGGCATTCCCACGCCTCACGTGAATCTCGAAGTCGGCTCCGGCTCCCATGCCGCGCAGACCGCGGAAGTCCTCAAGCGCGTCGAGCCAGTTTTAATCGAGCGCCAGCCAGATTTAGTTCTCGTTGTCGGCGACGTCAATTCCACCATCGCCGTCTCACTTGCGGCCGTTAAACTCGGCATTCCGGTCGCCCACGTAGAAGCCGGCCTCCGCAGTTTTGACCGCTCCATGCCCGAAGAAATCAACCGCATCCTCACCGATGCCTTGGCCGACTACCTTTTCGTCACAGAAGAAGACGCCATCGAGCATCTTCTCAAAGAAGGCAGGCCACGCGAGTCCATCTACCTCGTCGGCAACGTCATGATCGATTCTCTCCGCCATTTTCTTCCCATCGCCCAAGAATCTAACATCGGCGGCGATCTCGGCCTAAAAAAGGGCGAGGTCTGGCAACGCTTCGGCGTCCTTACTCTCCATCGCCCTTCGAATGTCGATTCCACGGAAAAACTCGCCGAGATCCTCGGCGCCATAAACTCCATCGCTGCTCAGGTTCCCGTTATCTTTCCCGTCCATCCGCGCACCCGGCAGCGCCTCGCGCAGGCCGGCATCAAGACGGATCCCCAGCTAAAGCTGATCCCGCCGGTCGGCTATCTAGATTTTCTCTGCCTCCTCAGCAAGTCCACTCTCGTTCTGACCGATTCCGGCGGCATTCAGGAAGAGACCACCGCCCTCGGCGTCCCGTGCCTCACTCTCCGCGAGAACACCGAGCGTCCCATCACTATCTCGGAAGGCACGAACCAGCTCATTGGAACCGATCCCGCAAAAATCGTCGCCGCCGCGCAAGCTATCCTTGCCGGAGAAGGCAAGCCCGGCCGCATTCCCCCGTTCTGGGATGGGCACGCCGCGGAGCGCATCGTGGATGTCCTCCTAAAGAATCCACCCCTAGGCCCCCATCGAAAAAGCACCCTACCTGTCACGTAACAATTCGAGAACACCCCCTTCCAAGAGACTTGCCCCTAAGGACAGTTTTTACTACGCTGGCACACAGTGGCTACCAAGCGAACAAGTTCAAAGATGACGGTTTGCATTCTCTCGCCGCATCCCCTGGTGCTGAGCGAGTTCGAACGCGTCTTGTCGAAGGCTCAATTCAAAGTCGTCGTCAAGCAACTCGAATCCACGCTCGCGCCCGATATGCGCAATCTCGAGCCGCCTGTCGCGCAGGTTTACGTCATCGATGGGCACGCCGCGCGCCCCGCTACTGGCGCTCTTTTGGCCAACCTGCTCGAACGCCATCCGGAAGCGCGCCTCATCGTCGTCGGCGAACAGCACACCGACGCCAACAGCTATCAACTCCTGCGCCTCGGAGTTAAAGGTCTTCTAACCTACACCGAAGCCCGCGATCAGTTGGTTCGCGCTTTGCCCCTCGTCGCCAATGGCGGTTTCTGGGTTCCGCGGTCGGTCCTTTCCGGCTTCGTCGATTCCGTCCTCACCAGTCAAGGCCGCCGTCTCAAAACCGATTCCGTCACCAATCTCAGCCGCCGCGAGCAAGAAGTCTTGGATTCTCTCCTCGAAAATCTCTCCAACAAGGAAATCGCCAGTAAACTCAATATTGCCGAGCGGACCGTTAAATTTCACGTTTCCAATCTGCTCAGCAAGTTCGGCGTCCGCCGCCGCGCCGATTTGATCCTGCTCACCTTCCAGCGCCGCATGGCGCAGCCTTAGTCCGCATTTCTCACCAGAATCTTACCCGTTTGCGTCTCCGTCTCCGCGTCTCCATCTCTGCGCTGTTGTTGGGCCCACCTTCTGCGGTGGGCCGTTCTTTTGAAACGCCTGCAGAAGCGGAGTTTGGCCCGCAGCCGCTCGCTTCGTCAATTCACGGCTGACAATGCCTTGCCAGCCTGATAGTTTTAAAAGCTGCACGAGCGCGCCACACGCTCCTCGCCTGATAGAGAGGTCACTTCTTTGAACATTCTTGTCACCGGAGCAGCGGGCTATATCGGCAGCATCTGCGCGGAGGTCCTCCTCGCCCGCGGCTACCAGGTCATTGCCCTCGATAATCTTCAGGAAGGCCATCGCGCCGCCGTTCCGCCCAGAGCAATTTTCTGCCAAGCCGATCTCGGCGTCCGCGCACAAATCGAAGAAGTCTTTTCAAAGCACAAGATCGACGCGGTGATGCATTTCGCAGGTGAGGCGCTAGTCGCCAAGTCTGTCCGCGAACCCAGTACCTTCTACGCCGCCAACATCGCCTGCGGCGTCAATCTCCTCGATGCCATGACTCGCCACGGCGTCAAAAAGTTCATTTTCTCGTCCACCGCCGCCACCTACGGCGAGCCTCACACCGTCCCCATCCCCGAAGATCATTCCAAGAATCCCATCAATCCCTACGGCAAGTCTAAACTCCGCTTCGAAGAAATCCTCTCCGACTACCGCGCCTACACCGGGCTCCACTTCGCCACTCTCCGCTATTTCAACGCCGCCGGCGCCTCCGCCGAGCGCGGCGAGCACCATCGCGTCGAAACCCACCTCATTCCTAAAGTTCTCGATGCCGCGATGGGAATTATTCCGCACCTCGAAGTTTTCGGTTCAGACTACTCCACCCCTGACGGCACCTGCGTCCGCGATTACATCCACGTCCTCGACATCGCCGATTCCCACCTCCGCGCCCTTGAATCTATAGAAAGTGTCTCCGGCGAAGCCTTCAACGTCGGCAACAGCCGCGGCTTTTCCATCTTCGAAGTCATTGACGCTGCCGAGAAAATTACGGGACGCAAAATTTCTCGCAAAGTCTCGCCCCGCCGCCCCGGCGATCCCGCCGTGCTGGTAGCCAGCAAGGAAAAACTCCACCGCGCTCTAGGATGGGAAGCCCAGCATTCCTCTCTCGAGGAAATCATCACCTCAGCTTGGTCGTGGAAACAAAAACACCCGCACGGCTACGCCGAAGCTACTTCCGTCTAGCTTTTACAAGGAATTCCGAAATAGAGCGCCACGCGCTGCTGGCCAAGAGGTTTTTGAACTACTCACTGCTCACTATCCACCACTCACTTCCCTCTAATCCGCGATCTTGTACCGAAAAATGCACCAAAGCGCCTGCACTCCGTCTTTCCAGGTGATCTTCTTGCCCTCTTCATACGTGCGCCCCGCATAACTAATCGGCACTTCGTAAATCCGCCACTTGCCCTTCGAAATCTTTGCGGTGATTTCCGGCTCAAATCCAAACCGGTTCGAGCGCAGCCTGATCCCCTGCAGCACCTCTTTGCGGAACACTTTGTAGCACGTCTCCATATCTGTCAGTTTCAAATTCGTCATGATGTCGGAGAGCAACGTCAAACTCTTGTTCGCCACGTAATGCCAGAAATAGTGCACCCGCTGCGGCCCCGAAAGAAATCTCGACCCAAATACCACGTCCGCTCGCCCATCAATAATCGGCCCCAGCAACGTCGGGTAATCTTTCGGGTCGTACTCCAAATCCGCGTCCTGTACCAGCACAATGTCGCCAGTCGTCTCTGCAAACCCTCGCCGTAAAGCCGCGCCCTTACCCTGGTTCTGCGTCTGAAAAAAAATCCGCAAATCCCGCACATCCACAGGATCGCCGCCATCGTGCGCCGGCGCCCATGTCTCGCCGCTCGTCTGTCGCTGCATCATGCTTTCCAGATATTGCCGCGTTCCATCCGTCGAGCAGTCATCCACGATTACAATTTCCTTGGGCATCGTTGTTTCCTGGACGCGCCGCAGAATTTCCTCGATCGTGTTTTTCTCGTTGTAAACAGGAATCACAACCGAAAGCTTGGGGTTATCCAACGCAGAGGGATGTCGCCGCAGAGCACACATTTTCAGAAACAGATTGTAACGGCCCACCACGCGCCGAGTAAAGCCGCCGTGGGGTCACCCTTCTGAGGGGGCCATTCTTCCGCTTCCTCTGACGTCGCCTTTAGATGCTGGCCGCTCTGCTCCTCTTTCCTCGAGTCCTCGAATCCGGTTATCCTATCCTCTACCCATGGATGTCCACGAAGCGCATTTACTCTGGAAGTGTGTTTCTCCTCCTCTGCTCTGTGCCCTCCGCGAACTCTGTGTTGAAATCTTCCCGAGCCGTATCTCGAATCGTGCCTCGAAGAACGAGCCTCGAATAAGATGACTACCTTCTTCATCCAACAATTCGGCTGCCGTGCCACCCAGGCCGACGGCGCCGCGCTCGAACGCCAGCTTCTGGACCGCGGCTGCACCCCCGCGTCGGACCCTGCCGTCGCCGCCATCGTCGTCCTCAATACCTGTACGGTAACCGCCGCCGCCGACGCCCAAGCCCGGGACGCTATCCGCAAAATCCACGCCCAAAATCCTGCCGCTCGCCTAATCGTCACAGGCTGCTACGCTCAGCGCGCACCCGAAGAGCTAGCCACCCTCCCCGGCGTCTCCTGGGTCGTCGGCAATTCCCACAAACCCCAAATCCCCGGGCTCGTTGAAGCACTCACAACCAACGCAAGGTCTCGAGCCTCAACCGATCCAGCCGGTTCCACCTCGAACAATTTCTTCCCCACTGCCGCTCTGTATTCTGGCTCGGCCGCATCTCTCCATTCCTCTGCGGCCGTTCCGTTTCATTTCCCCGGTGATCCCTTGTTTCATCCGCCCGCGGATATTCCCTTTCATTCGTTTGAAGGTGCGGGGCTTGCGCCGCCCTTCCCATCCCACACGGGAAATATCCTGACCGGCAACATCTTCGACCACCCCGAATTCCTCTCCGCTCCCGTCCGAGGCGGCGAAGGCCACCACACCCGCCCCATCCTAAAAATCCAAGACGGCTGCAACAGCCGCTGCTCGTACTGCATAATCCCCTTCGTCCGCGGCAAAAGCCGCAGCCTTCCGCCCGACGAAGTGATCCGCGAAATCCAAAAACTCACAGTAGACCAGGCACTCCTGCCTGTTCCTGCGAATCCCTTGCGCGTACCCTCCCCAGCCCGCGAAATCGTCCTAAGCGGAATCAACCTGGGCACCTACGGCCGCGACCTCTCCCCAAGAGTAGAGTTTATCGATCTCCTGCGCCGCATCCTGAGCGAAACCAGAGTAGAACGCCTCCGCATCAGCTCCATCGAACCTCTCGACGTCACCCAAGATCTAATCGAACTCTTCGCCGCAACCGATCGCATAGCCCAACACTTCCACATGCCCCTCCAATCCGCCTCCGATCGCATCTTGGGCGCCATGCACCGCTGGTACCGCGCCGAACACTACGCCCGCCGCGTCGAACTAATCCACGTCCGCCTCCCCAACGCCGCGATAGGCACCGACGTAATCGCCGGCTTCCCCGGCGAAACCGAATCCGACCACGCCGCCACCGTAGCCTTCATCGAGCGCCTCCCCTTCACCTACCTCCACGTCTTCTCTTATTCCAGCCGCCCAGGCACAAAAGCCGCCACCGCACCCGATCAAGTCCCCGTCCCCACAATCAAACGCCGCGCCCGCGAACTTCGCTCCCTCGGCGAAGCCAAATCCGCCGCCTTCCGCCGCACGCAAATCAACCGCACCCTCCGCGTCCTAACCCTCCACCGCGATGAACACAGCGACACCGAGTACACTCCAGCCCTGTCCACCAATTATTTGCGTGTTCAAATCCCGGGAATTTTTCCTTCAAATCTCTGGCAAGATGTTGTCGTCACATCCGAAGAAGCGAACTACCTGATAGGCGAGCCTTCATCCGCGCTGAACGAATCCTCCGTGAACTCTGAGGTCTCTGCGCTCTCTGTGTAAAATTCTTTCTTTCTTATTTCGAATTTCGTTTTTCGAGTTTCGTCCCTCAACTCTCAAAAATCACCTGCGCCAAAGCCTGCAGTTCCGTATGCGTAATGCTCAACGCAATCCTCTTCACTCCCAACTCCTCCGCAATCTTCTTCGCCTCCCCATCCAACCGAATTGTCGGCCGCCCACCCTTCTCCCGCACCACCTCAAAATCCAGCCACCGCACCCCGCGCCTCCATCCAGTCCCAAGCGCCTTCATAGCCGCCTCCTTAGCCGCAAACCGCCCCGCAAACCGCTCATATTTATTCTTGAATCTCTCGCAATACTCCCGCTCCGCTCCCGTATACACCCGCCGCAAAAACGGCTCCCCATGCCGCTCAATCGCCTTCTGAATCCTCCCCACCTCCGCCAAGTCCACTCCCATCCCAATAATCACCAGTCACCTGTAGTGGCGGGTCTTTAGACCCGCTCTTTCTCTTCTTTGTGTCATAGATGCGAACTCCGTGTAAGCTTTTTTCTTCGTTTTTTAGGTTACGCCGCTGTTGCGATTATACTTACACAATCGTGCCTCCAACGAAAACATCGCCAAAGCGCGCCATCCGCAGATCTCGCATCCCAGCCGCTCCGCCCGCCACTTGGACCACGCGCACCTCCGGTGGCCTCCGCATCCTCCAAGCCCCCGCCTTCTCCAAACTCCCCTGGCTAATCCACACCTTCAGCACACGCCCCGGCGGCATCAGCCCCCTCGCCAACGATAAAGTCTTAAATCTCGGCTTCACCGACTGGGACACCCGCGAAAACGTCCAAGAAAACCGCCGCCGCTTCCAAACCGTCGTAGGCGCCCCTGATCTTCCGCTAATCGCCCTAAAACAATTCCACTCCGATGTAATTCAGGTCTTCGACGACGCACCTACCGATCCCTGCCGGGGTGACGCCTCCATCACCAACCGCCCCGGCCTCCTCCTCGCCATCCAAACCGCCGACTGCGTCCCCATCCTCCTGGTCGATCCCAAAAAACGCGCCATCGCCGCCATCCACGCCGGCTGGCGCGGCACCCTGGCCCGCATCGCCGCCAAAACCATCGGCAAAATGCAAATGCACTTCGGCACCAATCCGCGCGACCTCCTCGCCGCCATTGGCCCCAGCATCGGCCCCTGCTGCTACGAAATCGGCACCGAAGTCGCCACCCAATTCCTCTCCCAATTCGCCGACGCCCCGAGCTACTTCGAAGAATTTCGCACCGGCGACGAGCCCAACCCCATTCAGTGGCTCAACATGATGCCCCCCGGCCACCAACCCCCGCCCAAAGGCGTCCTCCTCGACCTCCGCAAAGCCAACCGTTCCCAACTCCTGACCGCCGGCCTCCGCCCCCAAAACATCCACACCATCGATCTCTGTACCGCCTGCCATCCCGACCTCCTCTTCTCCTACCGCAAACAAGGCCCCATCTCCGGCCGCCTAATGTCCGTCATCGCCCTCCGCCCGTAATTCGATTTTTCCTGTCTTTTCCTTGACACAAAGTTACTCTAAGCGTATAAGAGCATTTAGGTACTACTGTGCCGATTAGCCCAGGAACGCCAGAATCCTTTCTGGCGTTCTTTACTTTATGGACCTGCTCTTTAGCTGGAGTCCTCAGATGCTACACTCGCAAAACGGAGGCCATGCTGCACAATTTTGGTGCGATTCCAAGCCCTTTAAAATCAATACTTCCAGGGCTTCCCGTAAGTGTTGATTCTGAATGACTTACTGAATACTTAACTCCTGTAAAATCAACACTTATGAAAAACCGGGGGTAGAGGGGCACAATCTTAACCAGACCTGCGATGAAGCATGCCTGTCGCCAGCGGCCATCGGGAGCGAGAGACCTCTCTTCCTAATCCGACGAAGACCTTGGCCTCAACCAACTTCGCGATACAATCCTCCCCGTTTGACCGGCGAGGTGAATGCATGAGTGGCCTGTCCAGAGTCTTCGTACTGCACCGTAGCTTTTGTAGGGGCACGATAAATCGTGCCTCTCTTCTCGCCTTTCTTGTGGGGATATCCGTTTTGGCCACCTGCGCTCGCCCTGCCCAGGCCCAGCAACGCCGCGAGCGCGAACCTAACAGTGTTTACGCTGCTCGCCGCGCCAAACTCGACGCAGAGATCGATGCACCAATCCTCCTCTGGGGCCTCACCGGACGCGAAGAATTCTCGCAAGCCTATGTTTTCGAGCAGGAAAACAACTTCTACTACCTCACCGGCCACAATGAGGAAGGCGCCGGCCTGATTATTCTTCCGTCGCAGAAAAGCGACGCAAGCCCTGCCACCTGGGATGGTCCGCGGGAAATGCTTTTTCTGCCGCCGAAAAATCCAGAAAAGGAAAAATGGAACGGCTTTCGCATGTCGCCGTCCGATCCCGGCATCCAGGCACGCACCGGATTCGATTCCGTTCTTCCGTTCCCCGAGATGCGCGCCACTCTCGAAAAGCTCGCGAAACTCTATCCAACTATCTACACCATCCTCCCTTACGAAAAAGAAAATGGCGGCTATCCACACGAAAAGGCCGTTGTCGATTGGATTCACACCGTGGCTCCACAGGCCAATCTAAGAGACATTCGCTCCAGAATCGGCCTGCTGCGCGAAATCAAATCGCCCGGCGAAATTGCTTTTCTAACTCGGGCCATTGAGCTCTCGCTCGACGCGCATTTCGCGGCCATGCGCATGATGCGTCCCGGCGTCCACGAATATCAGATCGCCGCCAAGATGGTCGAAGTTCACGCCATGGGCGGCTCGGAGGCCGAAGGCTACGCACCCATCGTTGGCGCCGGACCGAATTCCACTACGCTGCACTACGACAAGCTCTCCCGCAAAATCGAAGACGGCGACATCGTCGTCCTCGATGTCGGCGCGCAATTCTCCGGCTACTCCGCCGACATCACGCGCACGCTTCCCGCCAACGGCAAGTTCACGCCACGCCAGCGCGAAATCTATGACATTGTTCTCGGCGCGCAGAATGCCGCGCTTGCCGCCATCAAGCCCGGCATGAACTATTGCGAAAGAGGCTCGAAAAGCGTCTACAAAATCGCCTACGACTACATCAATTCCCACGGCAAGGATCTTCACGGCAAATCGCTCGGCCGGTATTTCATTCATGGCCTGGGCCACGATATCGGTCTCAATGTCCACGACCCGGGCGAGTATTGCAAACCGCTCGAACCCGGCATGGTGGTCACCGTCGAGCCAGGTATCTATATTTCCGAAGAAAATCTCGGCGTGCGCATCGAAGACGATATCCTGATCACCGAAACGGGCTACAAATTCCTAAGCGAACGACTCCCCCGCGATCCCGCCGAAATCGAAAAAATCATGGCCCAAGCCGCCCAGCAACGCGCCAAAGAACCCGCGAAGGACGACGATTAAACGACAGTGTGCCACGTCCTTGAAGCGCGCGCCAAATCTCTTGCCGTTTCACTGTTTTCAGTGGAGAATCGAACGTATGAAGCGCAAAGAAAAACCTCTAACCATGGACGAAGCCGTCGCGAAGCTCGCAGCACTCCTGGAGCCGGTGTGGTCGAAATTCTCTCCAGAAGAAAAAGCCGAAAGGTTGCGAAAGACCAAGCAGTTCATTTCCTCCGTGAAGAGGAAAGAGCGCGCCAAGTCTTCAAAATCTGCTCGAGTTCGACCGGGTCGCCGCCGCGCCCAAGCAGGCCGATAGCTGCGATCACGTCAGCTTCTCTCGTAAACCCGAGGATCATTCGCATTGATTCCAATCGCTCCTTTTGTAACTTCCGCGCTTCAGCACTGGCTGGTCGCTTGCCTCGCCGAGACTCCTCGGCCATCACATCGCGGATGTCGTCGTCTTTTGTTCCGTTCGCTATGTTCAAAGGTCGCAACGATAGCGGCTTCTTACTTACAATGCAACTATCTTCGCTGGCCAACACCGGCCTGCGATTGACCCCGAAGAACGCGCCCCTTTATACTGCTTATACGCGCTTGGCGCGAAATGTCGCCCGGCGTGCCTCGAGTCATTCCGCGTGCAGTGTGGGCAAAGTTTTTTCGCCCTCCGGAATTTCCGAAATCGGCAAATTTCCCTGGGAGATGTCGGCTGCTCTGCGGCCGCAAAAATAATGAGCAGCGTCAAAGCTACGCAACTCCGCCCCGGCATGGTCATCCAGCACGAGGGCCAGCTTTTCACTGTTTTTAGCGTCGATCACCGCACGCCCGGCAACAAGCGCGGCTCGATGCAGACGCGCATGAAAAATCTCCGCAGCGGCGTCATGATCGACTACCGGTTTCGCGCCGAAGAATTTGTCGACCGCGCGATTCTCGACGAAGTGGAATTTGAATACCTCTACAACGAGGGCGACGAGTTTCACTTCATGAACACGCAAACGTACGAACAGATGCAGATGACCCGCGAAGAGCTGGGCGAAACGGTGTACTATCTCATTCCGAACACCACCGTGAAGATCGAGTTTTTTGAGGAAAAACCGATCGGCGTTGACCTTCCTGACACAATGGAGCTGAAAGTGCTGGAAACCGAGCCGACGTTGCAAAAGGCAACCGCCAGCGCGGTGATGAAGCCGGCCACGCTCGAAACGGGTCTGGTAATTCAAGTGCCGCCCTTCGTTAATTCCGGCGACAGAGTAAAAGTGGATACTACGGAAGCGCGCTACGTGCAGCGCGTCGAGTAAGGGAACATCTCTCGCTCTGGACTTCCCTCTGCGAATTTCGATATTCGCGGTTCGAGTTTCGTTCTTGAGTTTTCCGCCTCCGCAGCTAATTTCCGCGCGAGCGAAAATTAGAAGAGGCAAAAGAGCCCCGGGCAACCGGGGCTCTTCGTTGTTTGAAAAAAAGACTGCGCGCCTTGCTGGCCGCAACCATCGAACTTTGTTGCTTACGCTTTGTTGGTGGCGGATTTTTCGCCGGCGGGATGCGCGCCGAACACGCGGTCAAAGATCGCGTCGACGTAGCGAAGCTGCCGCTGCAAGTCAAAGGTATGCGCAAGCGCTTTTGAGTCGAGGTATTTTGTGATTCGAGCGTCGCTGGCCACGCGTTCCTGGAAGCTTGATTCCGTTTCCCACGCGGCCGTGGCGTTTTCCTGCACCGCCTTGTACGCGTCGTCGCGCGGCATGCCCTTTTCGACGAGATCCTGCAGCAACTGACCCGAGTACACCAGCCCGTGCGTGGATTCGAGGTTGCGCATCATGCGCTGGGGAAAGACACGCATTTCGGCAATGATCCTGGTCATTTTGGCGAGCATGTAGTCCACCAAAATTGTCGAGTCCGGCAGGATGATGCGCTCGACGGAGCTGTGCGAAATATCGCGCTCGTGCCAGAGGGCGACGTTTTCGAAGGCCGCGGACATATTCGAACGCACGAGACGCGCCAGGCCGCAGATTTGCTCGCACGCCACGGGATTGCGTTTGTGCGGCATGGCGGAACTGCCGCGTTGCTCTCCGCCGAAGGGTTCTTCGGCTTCGCGTACTTCAGTGCGCTGCAGATGCCGGATTTCCAGCGCGATTTTTTCCAGCGTCGCGGCAATGAGCGCAAGCGCGCTGAGGTAGTGCGCGTGGCGATCGCGCTGGATCACTTGCGACGAAATGGACACGGCGCTCAGTCCCAGTTTTTTGCAAATGCGCTCTTCCATGTCCGGCCCAAGATGCGAAGCGTTGCCGACGGCACCGGAGATTTTCCCGACGGTCATTTGCGCAGCCGCATCGCGGAAGCGCGCGATGTTGCGTTGGTTTTCCGAAAACCAGTTAGCTATCTTTAAACCGAAAGTAATTGGCTCGGCGTGAACACCGTGAGTGCGGCCAATCTGCGGGGTATGGCGGAATTGGTGGGCGCGAAGATCAAGAATCTCGCCGAAGAGGACCAGTTCGCGTTCGATAAGGTGAGACGCATCGCGAACCATCAGAGCCTGCGCCGTGTCGACGACATCGTTTGAAGTCATGCCGTAGTGCAGCCAGCGTGCGGCGGCGGGATCGCCGATGGATTCACCAACGTTCATGGTGAAGGCGATAACGTCGTGCTTCACGCGCGCTTCGAGTTCGTGAATCCGCGCAGCGTCCACTTGGGCCCGCTCGCGGATGATCGCAGCGGCGTCCTTTGGAACAAGGCCGGCTTCGGCAAGCGTCTCGGTGGCAGCCAGTTCGACCTCGAGCCATTTTTGGAATCGGTTCGCATCGCTCCAAACATGGCCCATCTGCTCGCGCGTGTAACGTGGGATCAATATCGCTCCCCTGTAGCTATGCCTTCAAACTACACGGCCTCATGCGGCATGGATTCTGGCCGCCGAGACCAGCAAACCCTTTGTAATGATACGGTATTTCGAGTCGGCAGGCGACCTAACACCAAAGGCCTAACCTAGCCGCCGGTTGCGCCAAACTGGCAAAGTGAGCAATGCCGGCTGACCTAACCGCAAGCCCCTTTTACTGTCTAATGATTCGGATGAGCGAAAGCGCCGGTAGCATGCAAGACCGCGAGGCGGTTCAGAACGCGGCCCGAGAGAGCGATGCCATCGCCGTCGAGCGCACGCTCGCGGGCGAACGCGATGCTTTCCGCGGGCTGGTGGAAAGGCACAGCCAGCAGCTTTTTCGGCTGGCTTACCGCATGACGGGCAATGAGCACGACGCGGAGGAAGTGGTTCAGGAGGCTTTTTTGCGAGCCTACCGGAACCTGGGGCAGTTTGGGTCGCGCGCGAATTTCGGCACTTGGGCTTACCGGATTGCAGCGAATTACGCGATCGACAGGATGCGACAAAAGCGCAGCGAGGACGCGCGACGGCAAACGCCCAGCGTCTTGGCGGAAGAGCAAGATCAGGATCCCTTGGATTTGGCGCCCGATGAGAGGCCAACTCCGGATCGGCTGGCGATGAACACCGAGCTGAGGAAAAAAATGGAAGAGGCGCTCAAGGAGTTGAGCTCTTCGGAACGTACGGCGTTCGTGATGCGCCATTGGGAAGGCTGCGCAATCGAGGAGATCGCCGCAGTGCTGAAAACAACGACGAGCGCGGCGAAGAATACGGTTTTTCGATCGGTGCAGAAATTACGGCGGGCTTTGGAGCCCTACGTTGGAGCGCGAGGCGCGCTGCAAGCGAAAGCGGCAGGAGCAGCGCCGGAGCCCAGGGGAACGCAATCATGAAACACCTGACAGAAGAAGAATTGATTGGGTATCGGGAGGGGGAGACTACGCAACGCGAAGCTATCGCCGAACATTTGACGAGCTGTACTGCGTGCCGCGCGGAACTCGACCGCATCGAAGCGGTGCTCAGCGCGCTGGACAATTTCCCGGTTCCCGAGCGCGGCCCGGAGTACGGACGGGCGGTGTGGCAACAGATTGCGCCGCGTTTGCCGGAAAAAGCGGGGCGTGGATGGCGCGCTTGGTTTGAACCGCGCCGCTGGGTGGCTATCGGCGCGATGGCTGCAGTCGTGGTTGCCGCATTTGTCGCGGGGCGTTGGACCAAGAAGCCTGAGCCGGGAGCGCCCACTGCGAGCGTTGCGCAGGTGCGGCAACGGGTTCTGGTCCTTGCAGTGGGAGAGCACTTGGGAAAATCGGAAATGGTGTTGATGGAACTTGCGAACGCCGCGCCGCCAAATGCGGGACAAACGGAGATCAATATCTCTGCCGAGCAGAGGCGAGCGGAAGATTTGTTGGATACCAACCGGCTGTACCGCGAGACCGCTGAACATGATGGCGACGCAGCGCTGGCCAGCGTGCTGGATGAGCTCGAGCGCGTGCTGCTGGACGTCGCCCACAGCCCGCAAGAGGTTACGCCAGCGCAACTCGAAACGATTCGGCAGCGCATCGAGGCGCACGGCATTTTGTTCAAAGTTCGAGTGGTCGGCAAGGAATTAAACGAAAGACAAAAGACGACGAATTCCGCCCCAGCAGCACCGGGAGCGGACACCAGAGAGAGGAACAAGGCATGAGCATCGGAGCACGGACAGACAGAGCGATGAAAATTTGGATGGTCGCGGCGGCATTTCTGATCGCGCCGGGGTTGGCGAGGGCTGCAGCGGCCCCGGGCATCGCGCGGGTTCCCGCTGAATCCCGGCAGGACCAAGATGGCCGGGATCGTGAACTGGCGGCGCGGGATAAAGAGCAGGCGAAACGTGATAGCGAGCAAGATGCGCGAGACCGCGAACAGGAAAAGCGCGATCGGACACAGGAGCGCACGGAACGGGTCGATGAGCTCTATGACGCAGGGCGCGAAGCGCTTGACGAAGAGCGGTATGACCGGGCCGCTGACAAATTTAGCGAGCTAGCGGAGTTGAACGGGCCGCAGACGGATGCGGCGATGTATTGGAAGGCTTACGCGGAAAACAAATTGGGGAAAAGAGACACCGCGCTGGTGACGATCGCCGACTTGAAGAAACGGTTTCCGCAGAGCCGCTGGATCAAGGACGCGGGCGCGCTGGAGATTGAGGTCAAGCAGTCGACGGGGCAACCCGCGCACCCAGAGTCACAACCGGACGAAGAATTGAAGATGCTGGCGATTCAGGGATTGATGAACAGCGATCCGCAGCGAGCCATGCCGCTACTTGAAAAAGTGCTGAATGGCACCGGCACACCGAAGGAAAAATCGAAAGCGCTTTTCGTGCTGGCGCAGAACGGCTCGGCGCAATCGCGGGAAATTCTCGCGCGGATTGCGCGAGGTGAAAGCAACCCAGATCTGCAACGGAAGGCCGTCGAATATCTCGGATTGTTTGGCGGGCAACAGGCGCGGCAAACGCTTGCGGAGATTTATGCGTCGACGAACGACCCGTCGGTGAAACGCGCCATTCTTAGGAGCTACATGATCGGCGGCGATAAAGAACACCTGCTGGCAGCGGCCAAGGGAGAAAAAGATGCGTCGCTGCGCGCCGAGGCGATCCGCCAGCTTGGAATCGTTCACGCACCGGAAGAATTGCGGCAGCTCTATAAGACGGAGACTTCTCCAGAAGTGAAAAAGGACATCCTTCAAGCATTCTTCCTCTCCGGCGATGCAAAGTTCTTGTCGGAAGCGGCGCAGGGGGAGAAGGATCCGGACATTCGCCGCACAGCGATTCGTAATCTCGGCCTAGTCGGTTCGGAAGACGCAAAACAGGCACTGCTTGCGATCTACGCCAAAGAGACCGACCGCGAGAACAAGGAAGCGGTGCTCAACGCGCTTTTCATCCAAGGAGATGCGCACGCGCTGGTGACGATTGCGCGAGGCGAGAAAGATTCGGAGCTGAAGAAGACGGCTGTCTCCAAGCTCGCGCTGATGAATTCGAAAGAAGGCAATGATTATCTGATGGAGATTTTGCAGAAGTGAGTGAGAAGTGACTCGTGATTGGTGACGCATCGCACGAGCGGAAATTGGGCTGAGGTGAATATGAAGATGTGGCGCAGTATCTTAATCGGGCAGACAGTTGTGATAGCGGCGCTTTTGGGGGTGGGTGCGTTGTATGCGCGCCAGTCGACGGAAGCGCCGCAAGTGGTGAACACGAAGATCGAGACGCGGGCGGTGAGCGGCGTTCTTGCGGACACGTTTCGCGGCATCGAAGCACAAGCGGACAAGCCGGTGTGGGTGGGCTACAGCGTTGCGGAGATTGCGGGCGACCGCACGGTGTGCTGCGGAAACTTCAACGACGGATACGGCAGCTGCGGAACGTGCCGGCTCGAAAAGGAAAACGGCGTCACGAGCACGACTTCGAGGAAAGACGAAAAAAACGGGACCGTTCAACTGGAAGGCTCGCGGCAGCTTGTGGTGCTCTTCCGGCTGGAAGGCAAACAGGTGATGCGGATTCGCGAAGCCTCTGAAAATTGCACGCTGGACGCGGGCGGGCTGCCGTTTATCTGGCTGACCGGCGTGAAGCCCGCGGAGAGCGTGGCGCTGCTCGCGGATTTCGTCCACAAAGCAAATTTCGAAGGGCATGGCGAGCACGAAATTGGCCAGGGAGCATTGTCGGCGATTGCGCTGCATGCCGATGCGTCAGCTGACCGCGCGTTCGAGTCCTTCGTAGCCGCAGATCAGCCCGAGCAACTGCGCAAGCATGCGTCTTTCTGGTTGGGGGCCGCGCGCGGCAAAGCCGGTGAGCTGCTCCTGCAAAAAATGGCGAAGAGCGACCCAAGTTCCGAGGTGCGCTCGCAAGTAACGTTTGCACTTTCCGTGAGCCACGAGCCGGAAGCGCTGAATGAAATGATCCGCATGGCCAAAGAAGACGAGAGTTCCCACGTGCGCGGCCAAGCGCTCTTCTGGCTGGCGCAAAAAGCAGGACAAAAAGCCATGGGCGCGATTACGGGCGCGATCGAAAACGATCCCGACACAGACGTGAAAAAGAAAGCAGTTTTTGCTCTGAGCCAAATGCCGAAGGACGAGGGCGTCCCAAAGCTCATCGAAGTAGCGAAGACAAACCGCAACCGCGAAGTTCGCAAGCAAGCCATGTTCTGGCTGGGACAATCGAACGATCCGCGGGCACTCGAGTTTTTTGAGCAAGTGCTGACGCGCTGAAACGGCTGATCGAAAATCGTAACTGTAGAATCAGCCCTGGCCGTGCCGCTATGGTGAGCTCCCAGTTATTCTTCCCGTTCGATTCTGGGAGTCACTGGCATTCCGTTCACGAGGCTGCTTGGAGAGCCTCGAGTGCTTAGTTTGTGGCAGGATTCAGGTCGGGGCTCACCAGGTCGGGTTCTCCGCGGAAGGGCAGCTTGAATTTGCGGGAAATCTCCGGCCAAAACTCGCGGAGCACGTCGAAACCCATGTCTTGAAGGACGCTGTAGCCCACGCGCTGCGCGGCTGGAGCGAAACCGCGCCGGTCGTCCGGGTTATATGTGTTGCTCAGGACGACCGTGCTCGACGTCCCTAGCCATTCGGAAAAATTGAACATGCGCTTGGTATCGTCACGTTGAGCGACGACCACGTGCTCCAACGCGTGGAGCAAACGCTTCCTGGCGGGGCCACGCCCCAGACGGTAGTAGCGTGGGTCCTCAGAAAATATCGCGGGATACGCAAAGTCGGTAAAGAACCTCGCAGAAGCCTGACCAGCGAGCTCGGCGCCAAAGCGCTTGCCATACCCCTGAGCCCCCTGTCCATAGCTGTGGGCCGTGTCTTCCGCTTGGTCAATCCCCGCGTTGAAACCGGCGCCGAGAAACGTCACCGGGTCAATCGAATCCTGGACGAACAGAATGAATTTATCTTTCAGTCCGAGAGTACACAATTTCAGGCCGGGCTTATAGTGCGGTTGCGGCACAGCCTTGCGTTCGAGCGGCCGAGCGAACGTGCCCACCAGCTTCTTCAATGGCCCGTCGTAGTCTGCTAGCCGCACCATCGGCGCCGGCTGAACGCATGGCGCCGTCACATTCTTCGAGCCTTCCGCCTGCAATGGCGCAGACGCAGCAGGCGGCTGCTGCGGAGGAGCCGGCGGCTCCTGCGCACAAACCATGCCGCCAGCCATTCCCGCCAGCGCCTCGAGGAAGGACATGCCGACCAGTATGCGAAAGCGAGTCCAGTGGCCCACGACAGTTCTGAAGCCTATCATTTTTTGCCCTTATGGACACGACGAGCCATTTGCTCAAGTTAAATTGCCGGGAAACGAAAACGACTCCTGGTCCATTCATCGGCAGAATTGTCATTGGGACCGATTGACAGCCGGTAGTAGCGGCAGACGTCGAAAAGCAAAAGCTGAACTGCGTAGTCCCTTCCTAAGAACATTGCGACCTGCCAGCAGCGCGTCACGCTAAGGACGCCGGACAGCCAAAATTCCTCGCCATCCTGCATTGAGGAAGCTTAAGGCCGACTATCGGAGAAGATCTTCGAGCTGGATGCGAGAGTCGGTTTTGGCGTCGCGATATTTGACGATGACGGCGCATTGCAGGCTGAGGCCGTGTTTGGCGCCGACGGGATGCGAGACGGCGCGGGAGCCGGGAACGACGATGGCTTCGGCGGGAATGACGAGCGGCAAGGATTCGCCAGCCGAAGTTTCGCCCGCGGTATACACCGCATCACGCACTAGGTCATAAACGGGGATCGAGCGATTCAGGATCGTGCCGGTCCCGAGAACCGCGCGACGCTTCACCATGGTTCCTTCATAAACGCCGGAATTGCCGCCCACCAGCACTTCGTCTTCAATGATCACCGGCATTGCGCCCACCGGTTCAAGCACGCCGCCGATTTGCGAGCCCGCGGAAATATGGCAGTTGCGGCCAATTTGCGCACAACTGCCGACGAGCGCGTGCGAATCAATCATCGTGCCATCGCCGACGTAGGCGCCGACATTGACAAACATCGGCGGCATGCACACGACGCCGCGGCCGATGTACGAGCCATCGCGAATGCTCGAGCCGCCCGGGACGATGCGAATGCCGTCGGCGGGCGTGATGACGCGAACGGGATACGTGGATTTGTCGATGAACGGCTGGCGCGCGGGGTCGACGGACATGTCCACAACCGCGCCCATGCGAAAGCCGAGCAGGATTCCTTTTTTTACCCAGGCGTTGACGCGCCAGCCCGTGGGCGAAGCGGTGTCCGGCTCCGCGGCGCGAACTTCCCCGCGATTTACGACGTCCTTAAATTCGCGGAAAAGCCGGAAATGTTCTTCGTTGTACTGGGCCGGAGGCTCGTCAAAAAGACGCTCAATTTGCTGCGGCAGCATGAACTCTCTCATGCGGCAGCGTGAGCTATCGCACGTGGTGCCATAGCGGTCTCATGCGGAAGCATGGCTTCATTGACCAGCTCGAGCGATTCGAGCACGGCGCGAATACGCGCTTCGTTTTCCGCTTTCGGTGCAACGAGCGGGAGACGCCAGACTGCTTCGAGCAATCCCATTTGCGCCATGGCCGCTTTCACGGGGATGGGATTCGATTCGATAAAGTTTACCTCCATTAGCGGATGTACGCGGCGGTGAATCTGGCGTGCGGCCGGAGAATCGCCGTCGAGTGCAAGCCGGGTGAGGCGCGCCATGTCAGCGGGAATTTCGTTCGAGACGACGGAGATGACCCCGCGTCCGCCGAGCGCGATGAGCGGCAGAGTGATGGCGTCGTCGCCGCTGAGCACGATGAAATTGTCCGGGACGGCGTTGAGAATCGCGGCCATTTGAGAAATGTTGCCAGACGCTTCTTTGACGCCAACGATGTTTTCAATCGCGGCGAGACGACGGACGGTCGCGGGCTCGACGTTCACGCCCGTGCGCCCCTGCACGCTATAGACAACGATGGGCAGGGTAATCGCTTCGGCGATTGCTTTGTAATGCTGAAACAGGCCTTCCTGCGTCGGCTTGTTGTAATACGGAGTGACGGAGAGGATGCCATCGGCGCCGATTTCGGCGAGCTCGCGCGCAAGTGCGATGACTTCGGCGGTGTTATAGCCGCCTGCCCCAGCGAGAACGGGCACGCGTCCCTTAGCCAGTTCCACGGCGATTTCGACCACGCGCAGATGCTCTTCGTGCGTGAGCGTCGGGCTTTCGCCCGTCGTGCCGCACGGCACCAGAAAATCGATGCGCGCATCGATCTGGCGCTTGATCAGCGCACGCAGCGTGGGTTCGTCGAGCGAACCATCCTGCCGAAATGGAGTGACGAGCGCAGTGCCTGTTCCGGTAAACATGGTGCTTCTCCTTCTTTGTCTAAACGTCGAACTGCCGAAATCCGCGGATGGCGGCCCAAGGTCCGCCACCACAAAACCAGAGACGCCAGCCTAAAAACAGCCGCCGCAAAGATCCTTCAGCTCAATTCAACGAGGATCTCGCGAAATTCGTAGAAACCTTTTTTGCCGGCGACCCAGCGCGCCGCTTGCAGAGCGCCGCGAGCGAAACCCTCGCGGCTGCGCGCCGTGTGGCGCAGCGTGATGGTGTCCGCGACGGAATCGAAACCGATTTCGTGAGTGCCGGGATGCGCGCCAGCGCGATTCGAGCTGAGGCTGACGGGTTGCGTGTAACCCGCGGCGCGCATTACTTCGGCAAGTTTTTTCAGGGTGCCGCTCGGCGCATCTTTTTTTGCGGAATGATGGATTTCCCAGCCCCAAGCTTCGTAATCCGGATGCTTGGCGAAAAGAGCGGCGGCGTGTGCAACGGTTTGCAAAAAGAGATTCACGCCCACGGAAAAGTTTGCGGCCCAGACGAGACCGGTCTTCGCGTGGACGACGGCTTCGCGCACAGCGGGAAGATGTTCGAGCCAGCCGGTGGTGCCGACGACGGCGTTGACGCCGAGAACGGCGAGGCGCCGGATATTTTCCGGCGCGGCTTCCGGAGTGGTGAATTCGACGGCGACGTCGATGCCGCGCAGCGTTTCGTGCGAGAGTCCCTGCGCATGGGCGTTATCGCCGCCGGAAAACTTCGCGCGCACCTCGAAGCCGTATTCCGGGGCCAGGCGCTCGATGAGCTTGCCCATTTTTCCGTACCCGACAATGGCAAGGCACTGGCTCATGCTTCCACGCCTCCCGTCGCGAGAAGGCGCGTGACCATGCGCGCGTAAATATCGACCGCATCGGACAATTGTTTTTTCGGGATGCGCTCTTCGGCGGTGTGCGCCAAATGAATGCTGCCGGGACCAACCAAGAAGGGCTGTCCCCAAGCGCCGTTGTACGTCGGAATGTCCGTGGTAAAGGCGACAACGGTCGTCGGAAGGCCATCGAAACCCGCAAGACGAAGCGCGGGCGTATGCAAAACTTCGCGCGCTTCGGCGCGTCCTGCCGCGGCAGCAAGTACGGCTCGGCGAATATCCGCCGGGTCGCCCACGGTGCGGAACATGATTTCGGCTTGCGCGTGGTCGGCAACGACGTTGGGTGCGCGGCCGCCGGCGATGGTCCCGATATTGAGAGTGCTGTGGCCGAGGAGCGGATCTTCCGGCAGCGGGATAGAACGGATGGCGTGCAAAACATCGAGAAGAGTGTGAATGGCGGAGTGACCCAGCTCCGGATAAGCGGAGTGCGCGAGTTTTCCGTGCGCGGTGACTTCGAAACGGAGCGCGCCTTTCGAGCCGAGCGCGAGTTGGTTTTCGGTGGGCTCGCCGTTGATCAGAAAGCGTGCGCCGCGTGGATGGACGGCGGCGACTTTTGCGCCGGCGCTGTTGCGTTCTTCGCCGACGACGAAGAGCAACCCGAAATTTGTCGCGCCGGAGTCGAGCAGTTTTTCCGCGGCGGCAATCATCGCCGCGATGATGCCTTTGGCGTCGCAGGAGCCGCGGCCCCAAATGAAGTCGGCGTCTTCGAGAGATGGAAAGAACGGCGGGACGGTGTCCATGTGGGTCGAAAGCGTGACGATCGGTTCTCCCCAGTAGGCGAAGAGGTTGTCGCGATTCGGCTCGACAGCCATGCGCTCGAGTCGGCCAGAAGTCCGCGCGGCGAGAATGGACAATTGGGCAAACAAAAAGTCGCCCACGTTTTTCTCGTGGTTGGTCGTCGATTCGATATCGACGAGCGCGCGCGTGAGTTCGAAAAGATGCATGCGGACCGGTTTTTCTGGAGGGAGCGAAGCGAAAGGAAGGAACCGCGAGGAAAATGCTCGGGGCTGCTGCCTCTCGATAGCGCTCCATCCGGCTTTAGCACTGGCCGCAAAGCGGCCATCTAAACGGATGACAGTGGACAGGCCTTAGACCTGTTCCCCAACCGCGGCGGTAACAGCTACCGCTGCGATTTCGGCGGAGTACAACAACCTGGCCCCTTTTGCCGCGGCTTCCGAAGCTGATCGGAACTGCTCACCGGGCTACTCATGGCCTCCGCACCTCTACCAAGAACAAAATCAGTGTAAACGAGAATGCAGAAAGATGCGAGCGGAATTTGAGGAGCTCAGAGTTCGAGGGGCTTGAGGGGAATTTGCTGGGAGGCGACGAGAAGTTCGCCGCGAAAGGCGCATTCGGCGGGGCGGCGGTTGAGGGCTTCTTCCGCGGAGATTCGGGCAACATCAGGATTGTTATTTTCCTGGGAGAGATGCGCGAGGACGAGATAGCGTGCGCGGGCGTCGAAACCTTCCGGGTCAGAAAGATATTCGCTGACGGCATGATTCGAGAGATGGCCGGTGCGGCTGAGGACGCGCTGCTTGACAACCCACGGGTAGGGGCCGACTTTGAGCATTTCCAGATCGTGATTGGATTCGAGCAGCAGACAATCGGCGTCGCGGAGATGCACTTTGACAAGTTCGGGCATGTAACCAAGATCGGTGACGATAGCCATCTTCGTGCCATTGGTGCGGAAGGTGAAGCCGATGGGGTCCGCGGCATCGTGCGGAATTTGAAACGCATGGACATCAATATCGCCGATGGTGAAATGTTGGCCGGCCTGAATGGTTTCCACTCCTCGCAAACGTGTCGCAAGCCGATCGGGCAGAGCGCGGTGCAGCGCGTCCATGGTGGGCTCGGTAACATACAGAGGCGCTTTCCAGAGACCGAGCATTTGCGGAAGGCCGTTGCAGTGGTCGGCGTGCTCGTGGGTGATGAGGATGCCGTCGATGCGGTCGACGCTTAACTCGATCGCCGCGAGGCGCGCGAGAGTTTCGCGTTTGCCGAGGCCGCAGTCCACGAGGAGTCGGGTGCGCTCGGTCTCGAGTAAGGTGATGTTGCCCGAGCTGCCTGACGCCAGAATGGATACCCGCAAGCCGATCGGTTGCTCCTCGTAAATGTCGGAATAACTCGCAACACCCGGAAAAGGCCGCAGTGCTAAGCCTTTGCGCTACTTACAATGAATTTTCAGAATGATGGCAGAGCCGCGGCGCCTCGTCAACGTACAATCGACGCAAGGGTGCACGACATAGAAGTGAGGATAGAGGAAGAATAGGGTTGCAGGGCATCTATCTTACGGCTAGTATGACCGTAAGGAGGCACCATGTCCGATCCTCACG
>Ga0207416_1000455_pt1 | contig 72032 bp, 65 predicted proteins | sample PaiPotPPM11metaG_FD_184107 | JGI IMG/M metagenome (GOLD analysis project Ga0207416, IMG submission 184107) | Iron sulfur acid spring bacterial and archeal communities from Banff, Canada, to study Microbial Dark Matter (Phase II) - Paint Pots PPM... ... | reverse complement strand
CTGCGCGCCCACCCGGCGCGCCCGCCTCGAATCAGGGACGGTCGCCCCACCGCCGACCATCCCTGGCGGCGGCCCCTCCGCCAACCCACACAAGCGAGCTAACGGCGCGACAACGTGTGGCGCACTTAAGGGAAACTGCTCCGTGCCCAACAAGCTTCGCATTGGTATGATCGGCTGTGGCGAGATCGCCGTGCAAACGGCCAAGGGAATCGCGACGGCTGCCAACACCCAGCACATCATGGTGATGGACATCGACGCGCGCGTCGCCAACGATCTCGGCCAGACGTACGGAGTCCCGTCCACCACCAGTGTCGACGACCTGCTGGAGAACCCACAGGTCGAGGCGGTCTACATCGCCGTACCGCACTTCCTCCACGCGCCGCTGACGATCCAGGCGCTGCGGGCGGGCAAGCACGTGCTGGTGGAGAAGCCGATCGCCACGACTCTGGCCGAAGCCGACGCCATGATCTCCGCGACCAAGGACACCGGCCGTACCCTCTCGGTCGCCTACAGCGCCCAGGTGGACGCGACGTGTCAGGCCATCAAACATCTGATCGCTGACGGCGCCATCGGCAAGGTTACCGGGACGAGGATTGTGGCACGGACCGACAAGCCCGAGACCTACTGGCACGGTGGCTACTCCGGACGCATCCAGACAGACTGGCGTGTGTCCAAGGCGAAGGCGGGTGGCGGGATCTTGATCATGAATACCGTCCACGACCTCAACACCATCCGCTTTGTCACCGGCCTGGAGGTGGCTCGGGTGTACGCGGAATACGACACCTTCACGACGCCGGTGGAAGTGGAGGACTTCATCAGCCTGACCTACCGCTACGCCAACGGCGCCATCGGTTCGCTGGAAGCAGGGTCGGCGGTGCGAGGACGCGATCCCTTCAAGGAGGCGAACCACATCTACGGTGAGCGCGGCCAGATCGTCTTCGGCAGACCGACTCAGGTCTTCGTTACCGAGCCGGCGGCCGGACTGCCGGCTCGCGAATGGCAGCCGGTCCCGGTTCCCTCCTCTGGACCAGCCGGCGATCGGGCCGCCATCGTCGGCGGCTTTGCCGACGCCGTGCTGCAAGGGCGCCAACCGCCGGTGAAGGCCGAAGATGGTCGTGCGGCCCTCGAGATCATCGTCGCGGCCTACCAATCGGGCCAGGAGCACCGCGTCGTCAACCTCACCCCCGGCCCCTCCCCTACAAAGGGAGGGGAGCCTCACCGGGGATGATGGTTGTGCCTCATCGCATCGTCGGCTGGTGTTGCCAGGAAGGGCGACCAGACTCACCGTAGAGGCTCCCCTCCCTTCGTAGGGGAGGGGCCGGGGGTGAGGTTCCCTTCCCACACCTCGTTGGCCTCGCGGTAGCGCTCCGGCGTGCCGACATCGAACCATTTGCCCCGAAAGACGTAGCCGAACAAGGGGACGCGGCGGTACAGCCAGGCCGGAAAGTAGCCAGGGGAGTCCATGTTCCCCCCTGCTTCCTTGTATTCGCGCAACAGCGGCAGGTGCTCGGCGCGGTAGGCATACAGACCGGTGGCCATGAAGGTGGAGGCGGGCGCAGGCGGCTTCTCCACCAGGCTCACAATGCGCTGGTCGGCGTCCAGACGGACCTCGCTATATTGCGGCATGTCGTCGAGCCGCCCGACGTCGTAGAGGCCAACGGTGGAACCGCGTTCTTGGAACAGGGCAAAGAATGGTCGCAGGTCGAAGTCGAAGAGGTTGTCTGCCGCCCCGACAAACAGGTCAGAGGCAATCTGCTCCTGCTCCACCGTGAACAGCATGTCGCCGATGGCGCCACGTTTGTTGGCGTCGCTGTCGGTGCCGTCGTCCAGCACCGTAATGGGCAGGCCGTCTCGTCGCGTCGGCGCCCACGCCCGGAACAGCGGGGCGAAGCGAGTGTTGGTGACGACGGTGACCCTTTCGATATCCGGGATGATCTCCAGCTTGTCGATCAAGTGGTCGATCATCGGCCTTCCGGCGATGGGAAGGAGCGGCTTCGGCCGGTCGCGAGTGAGCTCGCCAAGGCGGGTAGCGTACCCGGCTGCCAGTATTAACGCTATCATTTGTGCCCTTCCCGATTGGCGTATCTGCAACTTCTTCGCCTTGTTGGTTGCTCCTGCTGTGGTAGGATGCCGTCAGGGCGTCTTGGCTACAGCGTAACAAAGCGGGAGCAGGGGAGCAATACAGCGATGGCGGCGTGGACAGACCTGCTGGAACGGCTACACGAGCTGGCCGATCTCGGCGCTGCGAGCGCACTACTCGACTGGGACCAACAGACGATGATGCGTCCGAAGAGTGCCGAGAGCCGCTCGTTTCAGCTTGGCACGCTCCAGGCGCTCTACCACGAGCGCGTGACCTCGCCCGATCTCTTGCGGGCGCTCGATGGCGCGGAGGCCGAAGGGAGTGGTCCACCGCCGTTCACCGAGGACACAGGGGTTGCCCTCCTCCGCGAAACGCGCCGCGAGGTGGAGCGCGCGGTCAATCTGCCCACCGCCTTTGTAAAGGAGCTGGCCGAGACCACCGCCCTGGCCTTTCAGTCCTGGCAGCAGGCACGGGCGGACTCCGCCTTCTCCGGATTCCGCGACTACCTGGCCAGGGTGATCGACCTCAAGCGACGCGAAGCCGCCTACATCGGGTATTCGGCGTCGCCGTACGACGCATTATTGGATGAATACGAACCGGGCCAGACCGAGGCAATGACGGCGACGGTATTCGCCGGCCTCCGTGAGCACACGTTGCAACTGCTGGCCGACCTTCGCCGCGGCGGGGCCGCACCGGACACCGCCGTGCTACACCGGCATTATGACAAGCAGAAGCAGTGGGACTTCGGCATTGCGGTACTGGATGCGATGGGTTTCGACTTCCAAGCGGGACGCCAGGACTACTCGGCGCACCCCTTCACCACCAGCTTTTCCTCGCGAGATGTGCGCGTGACGACACGCGCCTACGAAGATGATCTCCGCTCCGCCCTCTTCGGGACCATTCACGAAGGTGGCCACGCGCTGTATGAGCAAGGTATCGACCCGCTGCTCGATCGGACTGCATTGGGATCGGGCACGTCGCTTGGCATCCACGAGTCGCAGTCTCGCCTCTGGGAAAATGCCATCGGACGCAGCGTGCCGTTCTGGCGACACTGGTACCCGCGACTTGCCGCTGCCTTTCCTGAGCAGCTTGCCGGCGTTTCCCAGGAGGCCTTCGTGCGCGCCATCAACACGGTAGCGCCCAGCTTCATTCGTGTCGAAGCTGACGAGGTGACCTACAACTTGCACATCATCTTGCGGTTCGAGCTGGAAACGGCGATCCTCCACGGCCGGCTGGAGGTGGACGACCTGCCCGACGCCTGGAATGCCAAGATGCTGGAGTTGTTGGGGATCACCCCCTCCACCGCCGCCGACGGCGTCTTGCAGGATGTCCACTGGTCCACTGGCGCGATCGGCTACTTTCCCACGTACTCACTCGGCAACCTCTACTGTGCCCAGATTCTGGCGACGTTGCGCCAGCAGTTTCCGGACTTCGACGACCGGATCGGCGGAGGCGATCTGCGGTTCGTTCGCGAGTGGCTACGCGAACACATCCACCGCTTCGGTCGCACCTATCCGGCGGCGGAGCTCATCCAGCGCGTCACCGGCGAGCCGCTAAATCCCGCCTATTTCGCGCAGTACTTGCGCGGCAAGTACGCCACGCTCTACGGCATTTAGCTGTGTGGATGTCACGGTCCCGGCCGCCGTTAGGTATTACAGGCGCCACGACTCCGCGGTTAGGCCAGAAGGGATCGCTATGCAGCCTGAAGCGCTGATTGACCCGGGCGAGTTTCTGGGGATTGGCGGTATCGCCCACCTCTGTAGCGGTGGTGAAGCGCCCTTCCTGCGCCGGCACCTGGATGCCCTCCGCCAGTTCGCCGCGGACAAGAGCGGCGGCATGGCCGGACGCGACCGCCTCTTCGCCGTGTACGGCCGAGCGAAGCAGCTTGCGGCGAAGCGGCTGGGCACTGGCCCGGATTCCATCGCCTTTCTTGCCCATTCTTCTGAGGGGCTGAATCAGGTTGCACGCTCGATCGATTGGCGCGCGGGCGACAACGTAGTCGTGGCCGATGTGGAGTTTCCCTCAGGGATCCTCCCATTCGCGGCGCTGCGGCCATTGGGCGGAGAGACGCGAATCCTGCGTGCCCGCAACCACTACGTCGGACTCGCCGATGTTAGCGAGGCCATCAATGGGCGGACCCGTCTGATTGTGGCCAGCCAGGTGAGCTACCTCACCGGGCAGCGGCTGGACCTGGCTGCGCTCGCCGCGCTGGCGCGGCAGCGCGGGGCGCTGCTCGCCGTCGACGCCACACACGCGCTAGGCGTCATGCCTGTCGATGGGACGTGCTGCGACTTCCTGGTCAGCAGTTGCTACAAGTGGCTGCTTGCCACCCACGGCGTCGGCATCTTCGCCTGCCGGCCCGAACTCGTGGGCGGCCTTGTCCCGGCGTCGTTGGGCTGGCACAGTGTTCAGCAGCGCGACCACCAGACTGATCCAACCGCCATCCACCTGCGGGAAGACGCCAGCCGGCTGGAGGCCGGAAATCCCTCCTTCGTGTCCGTGTACGTGCTGGAGAGCGCCCTTTCGCGCCTGGCCGAGGTCAGCGCAACCGCCTCGCTGGACCACTCGCTGCGCCTCGGCGGTGAGCTCATTGCCGGGTTGAATCGTCGTGGCTACCAGGTCACGACGCCCGAAGCGCCGGAAGAGCGCGCCGGTAACATCTGCTTCCTGGCCGGAGATGCCGCCAGGCTGACCGCGCACCTGGCCGCCAGCGGCGTGCTGGTGTGGGGTAGCGAAGGCCGGGTGCGCGTATCCGTCCACATCTACAATAGCGAGGCCGATGTGGCGCGGTTCTTCGACGCGCTCGATGACATCGCGACTCACTAGTCCGCATCCGAAGCGGCAAGCCGCTCGTACAGGGGTAACCGCGACGGCGCGACACTGGTCCTTTGTCTAGTGGCAGTGGCGCATCGCTCGGCTATAGTTCGGTAGAGTTGTGAGCTTGGCGTGGTAGTGAGGGGTGGTCGGCGCCGGTATGTCGGTGGTCGGGCGTCAACAGACCGAAGCAGAGAAAGAGACCGGTCGCGTCGAAGCCTTTAGCGACGGTGTCTTCGCCATCGCCATTACCCTACTCGTGTTGAATCTGAAAGTGCCGAGCGCGGGCGATCTGCCGGCAGGTACGGGGCTGCTTACGGCGCTGCTCGAGCAATGGCCCTCGTATGTCGCCTACGTGGTGAGTTTTCTTACCATCCTGATCATGTGGATCAACCATCACACGCTGTTCAAGCTCATCACGCGCACCGATCACGTCTTTCTGATGATCAACGGGTTGCTCTTATTGACTATTAGCGTGCTGCCGTTCCCCACGGCGCTGGCCGCGGAGTATATTGAGCGAAGCGACCAGGGCGTCGCGGCGCAGGTGTACTGCGGGCTGTGTGTCCTGATCGCCGTCGCCTACAATCTGCTCTGGTTCTACGCGGCACGGGATCATCGCCTACTGAGCCGTCACGTCGACGCTCAGGCAGCGCAAGACATTACCCGGGCCTATCGCTTCGGCCCGTTGCTGTACCTCTTCGCGTTCGTGCTCTCCTTTCTGAACGCGGTCGCCGGACTCGCTGTTTGTGGCCTGCTGGCGGTCTACTTCGCGTTACCTCGCGGGATGATTCGCGGCGAGGGGGCGAGGGGGCGATGAGGCGAGGGGGCGCAAGGGCGAACTGGAGACGGGAAGCCGGTTAGGCCAAGATGAGGGGCGCCGCAGTCCAGCCACCAACTCCGCAATCCCCGGTCGCCCCCTCGCCTCATCGCCCCCTCGCCCGCGGTTTCAAGTCCCTTCGCTGAGGTAGCGGTCGAGCTGCTCGCGCCCGAAGCCGGTGATGCCCAAATCGTTCGGCGTCCGTGCCACCCGCCAGCAGTCCAGACCGGTGACGGCCGAGCCGAGGTCTGTGCAGGCGCGCATCACGGGCGTCGGCACACCGAGCTGGGCGCCCAGGAGTGCCCATGTAGCGATGCCGTAGGGGATGTCCTCGCTGAGCCAGCGCGTCTCCAGCGAGCCGGGCGCTCGCAGTTGCGTCAGCATCCTGCTGCCGTTGATCGTCGCCCAGAGGTCACCGCGCGGACCGAAGCCGGCCTTCCAATAGTTCTCCTCGACCGGATCGAGCGTCAGGCCGAACGCGGCGGCCACGGCCAGACGCTCCGCGTCGACCGCCTTGATCGCGCGAACCACCGCCGGTGTGACGCCCTCTTCGTAGAAGTAGAACTCGCCACGCGCGTATTCGATGCGGCCGGCATTGAGCAACACGCCGGCCGGGTGGACGACGGGATTGGTGGCGTTGAGGCCGCAGGCCAGCGCGTTGGGGTAGGGATGGAGGCCGGGAAACACATCCGTCAGCAGATCCAACGCTCGCGCCGTCTCCCGCGCCGGAAAGACGCCCAGACCCAGTCCCGTGGCGACGCCCCAGATGTGGGCGTGCGCCGGACCCAGCTTTCGGCATACATAGGGCGCCGTGTCGGCCTCCGCGAACAGCACACCATCACCACGCCCGGCCTCCCGGGCCTGTCGCCCGAACGCAAGCGCCCCGAGATTACCCGGCAGCAGGGCCAGGATATGTCCGGGGCGGAGGTGCGGGATGAGCACGTCGGCGAAGGCCTGGTGGGCGTAGGAGGGCACGGCGATCAGGAGGAGGTCAGGCTCCGCCGCTTCCTGCATGTCGGTCGTAACCGAAGCGATGTCGGCGATGCCCTGCTCCGCGACGCCGGTGAGACGGATGGAAGGCTGGTCCCGCAACGGCTCCAGGCTGGCGGCGTAGCGGGGCAGCTCGTAAAGGGTGACCTGATAGCCGCGCAGCGCCAGATTGGCCGCCAGGGCAAACGCGGTGTTGCCACCGCCGAGGACCGTGAGGTGGCCTCGGCTCATTGACGCCTGCTCCATGAAGGAGAGTAAGCCACGCTCACTTGGAATCCCCACCCGCAAGCTTGCACGGATTGTCCTTCCTGGTTCGCACCAAGGGTACGATGCCATGCAATCGGTGACAAATCCAAGGGACGCTAATGGAAATTTAGACGTCGGTGCGACGTGCTCCATCGGCGCCGGTCGTGTAGGTGCGGGTCCCCGTGCCCGCCCTGGCCTGGGCGCCTCCGACATTGCTACACTGGCCCGGCCGCGGCGTCGCGGCAGGGCTTGTTCGTTCATTGGGAAAGGAGCCGCCGATGAGTGCATCAGCGCCGATCGAAACCGTAGCAGGGGGCTACAATTCGCCGGAAGGGCCGGCCTTCGCCGAGAACGGCGACTTCTATTTTGTCAACTGGCTGAGCAGCTCGATCGTGCGCATCGGCCCGGGCGGCGCGCCGGGCGAATTTGCCAACACGGGCGGCGTCCCGGCCGGCCTAGCCTTTCATCGTGATGGCACGCTCTATTGCGCCGATGAAGGGGAGCACATCCACGGCGTGATCAAGATCGACTCAACCGGCCACATCACGCGCTTTGTGGATAGCTTTGAGGGCCGGCCGCTCAATGGCGCCAACGACCTTGTCTTCGACCGCAACGGCGTGCTCTACTTCTCCGACCCTTGGCGGTCGTCAAGGGACAACCCGATCGGCGGCTTCTACCGCGCATTCGCCGACGGTCGGGTGGAGCAGATCGACAGTGGCTTGGCCTTCCCTAACGGTGTCGCGATCAACGCCGATGCAACGGCGGTGTTTCTGGCCGAGACGCCACACAATCGTATCCTACGTTACGAGCTTGGACCCGATGGCGCCGTTGGTCGCCGTACCGAGTTCGCCCGTCTGAGCGGCCGCTCCGGTCCGGACGGCATGGCCTTCGCCGCCGATAGCCGCCTCTTCATCGCCCAGCACGGCAACGGGCGGGTGACAGTGCTGGACCCGGAAGGGCGGGAGGTCGAGCACATCGGCATGCCGGGGCGCCAGCCCACCAACGTCGCCTTCGGCGGTCCCAACTTCGACGCGCTCACCATCACAGAGGTGGAGACCGCGTCCGTCTACCGCATCCCTATCGGCGTGAAGGGCCAGCCGCTGTACGGCGGATGGCAGCACCGTTGAGCGGCGAGGTCTGGCATGGGCAGCGCGGTGGAATGCCACGAGCCGTCGGACGCGAGCCCGAACAGACCGCGTGCGGCGCCAGTTATGCGGGCCACGCGGCGAAGAGAGGAGGGCCCGACGGCATGTGTTGCGCACGTTCGGTGATCGTGACAACAATTATCGCTGTGACCGTTCGTGAGCGACGGCTGTTGTAGGCGGGCGGCACGGCAGGCAAAGAAGAGGACAAAATATGGATCAGTTGATCAGCCAGATTACGCAACGGACCGGCATCTCGGATGAGCAAGCGCGCGAAGCGGTCAACACCGTGATCGGCTACCTGAAACAGCAGCTCCCCGCGCCGATCGCCTCTCAGGTCGATGGCGTACTGGGTGGACAGGGTTCGCAGGGTGTCGGCGGCCAGGCCCAGCAGGCGCTCGGCAACCTCGGCGGAATGTTCGGCAAGCGGTAAGGGGGAAGGAGAACGCCAAGGCGCACTCCCCCCTTCAACAACCCCATCGCTAAGGTCGCCCTGGCCGGGGTAGCTGCGATGGCGATCAAGACCCTGATGGGAAAGTAGCGACCGGCTCGCGCAGCGGATGGTGATGTTACTCCCGCATGGGACATTGCCATCCGCCACGGCACGGCCGTCATGCCCCGACCTCCGGGCGGCAGGACAACGACCGAACGGCTGTACCCGGGACACGCTTAGTCTATACTGGGCTGTTGCATATATCGGAGGCGAGTGTCCCACCGGACGGAGCAGTGAGCGGCATGCCCTGGTTGGCGACGTTGCTGCGGGACCGTCGCGGTGAGATCCTGGAACGTTGGCTGATCGCCGTACGCGGGCAGCCCTTCCATCGTGGTCGGCCCGAGCGCGCTGTCAGCGACGAGATCCCTCGGCTCTACGACGCGGTCGTCGGCCTCATCGAGCGCGAGGAGGCGGGCGCGCCGGACGTGGGCCTGGTGCTCGACGATCCGGCAATCGTCACCGCGGCCCGGGGGCATGCCCACGCTCGTGCCGAGCAGGGGCTGCAGCCGGCGGATGTCGTGGCGGAGTTCCGCCTGTTGCGCCACGATGTCCGCTGGCTGCTGCGCAGTCACGTCCCCGAGGATCTGCCCATGCGCAGCGCGGCCCGCTCGGAGCTGCTGGTGGTGGACGCCCTCGATAGCGCCATTGCTGTTGGGCTCGCCGCGTTTACGGAGCAGGTCGAAGCCGTGCGGGAGGAGTTCCTGGTGACGACCGTCCACGAGGTGCGGCACCCCCTGACGGCCATCGACGGAAACGCGCAGTTCATCGAGCGGCTCCTGGCTCGTCCGTGGATGGCACGCGAGCGCCTGGCCACGGCCGCGCGGGCCATCCGCGAGGAGACCGGGCGCATGGCAACCCTGCTCGCGGCGCTCAGCGACGCCTCGCTGGCGGCGATGGGGCGACTGCTCCCACAGACGGCCGAGGTCGACATGGTGGGCCTATTGGAGGAATTGGCGCAGGCGCTCGACCCCGAAACGGCAGGACGGGTGCGTTTCGACGTAGAGCCCGGCATGGACAGTCGCGGCCGCTGGGATGGCCTCCGCATCCGCCAGGTGGTGACGAACCTCCTGGACAACGCCGCCAAGTACGCGCCCGGTGTGACGCCGATCAGCGTGCGCGTGGTCGGTGGGGCGGACGCTATTCAACTGAGCGTACACGACGAGGGGATCGGTCTGGACGCCGACGATCTGCCGCGGCTGTTCCAGCGCTACGTGCGGGCGCGAACGGCCCAGGAGCATGGCATCCCCGGGTTGGGCGTCGGCCTCTACCTGTGCCGCGCCATCGTGGAGGCTCACGGCGGTCGCATCTGGGCGGAGTCGCCCGGCCGCGACCGCGGGACTACCGTCCTCGTCCGCTTGCCACGGCGCGCCCCGAGCGATACGTGATCCGCTGGCGCGGCGGGGAGGAGTGCCAAGTTCGGCCGCGAATCGCCGGTCATGATTCCACCTGGCACACGGTGTGCGGTGTTCCAGGCGCTTGGATAATCGAGGCGGGAGACGCGGTCCATGTGCGCTAGACGGCAGGTCCTGGTCATTGAGGACGCCCCCGCGCTGCGGCTCCTCTTCCGGCAAGTCCTCGAGGATGCCGGCTATGCCGTCGACACCGCAATCCACGGCGGCGATGCGCTGCAACAACTGTCCACGCTGCGCCCCTGCCTGATTCTGTTGGATCTGCGGATGCCGGTGACGGATGGCTGGCAGTTCGCGCGCGCCTACCGTCAGCTCCCCGCCGCCGACGCCCACCTCATCGGCGTCACCTCGGAGTACAATAATCCCCGCCTGTCGGAGCTGGGCGCGGTGGCCATCATCCCCAAGCCGTTCGAGCTCGAGGCACTGCTGGCCACGGTGGCCACGTGGGTACAGGCGCATCGGCCCGGCACGCCGTAGGGCATCCGGAGTACGACGGGCCGCGGACTGCCCTTACGCCTCTAATCGGTCGGCAGCTTGCCGGTGTAACGGTCGTAGATCGAACGCAGCACGCCGTCGATGGTGGATTTGATGCCCGGCATCACGCTGGCCACCGGCCCCTTGTTCTCGTTGTAGATCGGCGCCACGCCGTCGTTGAAGGCCTTGGAGATGGTGGCCCAATCCAGGAAGAGATGGTCGGTGCTTTCCTGGGTGCGCTTGGGGTCGATGGCGCCGAGTGTGACCTTCTTGAGGTCGTCGACGCTCGTCTTGTGGAATGTCGCCTGGCTGGGAAGCCATTTCTCATAGGCCGCCTTAGGCGTAATGGGCACGCCGGTGAGCAGGCCGTAGTCGGCGGCGATATCCGCGTTCGTGAGCATGCGCAGGAAGGCCCAGGCGGCGTCCTTCGCCTTGCTGGCCCGGGCCATGATCCAGAAGTCGTCGAAGTTGGTGACCTTGTTCGCCTTTTTCCCAGGCACAGCGCAGACACCCACCGTGAAGTTCTTCACGTCGTTGTAGCCCCAAAAGTTCCAGCCACCGCCGAATAGCATCGCCGTGCGCTGCAGACGGAAGAAGTCGCCGATGTTGCCGATGGTCTTGTTGTCTTGCGTGTTGGCCATGACACGTTCCTTCCAGAGCAGGTCCTGGCGGAACTGGAAGGCGTCGGTGACACCCGGGTTGGTAAGCTGCGACTCCTGGGCGATGAAGTTCTGGTAGTGCTCAGGTTTCCAGGCATCGTCTCCCCATAGGTATGAGGAGTCGGGGCCGTTGGCGATGTTCCAGTTGACTCCGAACACGGCGCTGGGTTGGCCGGCGTTCTTGGTGAGCCTGTGCGCGGTGTCGAGCATGGTATCGACGGTCCAGCTCGTATCCTCCCAGTCGTACGGCGGCAGGGATACGCCGGCTTGCTGCAGCATCTCCTTGTTGTAGAAGCCCAGGTTGCCGAAGGTGGTGTCCTGGGAGAGCCCGTAGTGTTTTCCGTGAACTTTGAAGATATTCATGAGGCCCGGTAAGAAGTAGTTGTCCACGTCCCATTTGTCGGCGTTGATGTACTCGTCGAGCGCCTGCGGTAGGCCAATTGCCCAGTAGTACAGATAGTTCTGACCGAACCCCCAGATGTCCGGAGGGGTTCCGGACGCCGCCATGGTCAGGATCTTCTGGCCATAGCTGCCGTCGTTGGCGATCACGTTGTATTCGATTTGCACGCCCGGCAGCAGTTTGGCCGCGGCCGGCAGGAACACCTGACGCTGACCGGTGTTCTCGGCGGTGCCGGCGCGCACCAGCCAGACCAGGCTGCCCTTGGACTTGGGGTCGGGCGTGCTGTTTGCCGCACCCGGCGGTGGCTGCGACGCGATCGGCGCGTTCTGGAGCGCCACGGCCGTGGCTTGCGCGGGTGTCAGACTGCTCGCGGGTGTCGCTGTGGCGAGCGCCGGCGAGGCGGCCGTGGACGCGGCGGAAGCGCTGGTCGCGGGCGCGGCCGCCGTGCTGGCGGCCCGGGGGGCCGTGCTGGCGCCGCAAGCGGCAAGCAGCGCGGTAGCCGACAGGCCGAGCGCGCCCCCAATCGTGGCTTCCAGCATCCGGCGGCGGGTAAGGGTTGGTTGGGCCATGACGTGTACCTCTCTGTGTTGTGCGACGACAGATGGCGGCGAGCGCATGGGACGAGACGCCAAGGATCGCCAGAGTGTACACGATCATCCGATTGCGCGTGTCGAGCACTGGACGACCCGCGCAATTGCTGCCTTAGGCTTGCGCCTTGAGATACGTGGTGTGCCGATTCTCCGTCAGCCAGCGCCGAAGATAGGCATAGCTGTCCTGGGCGCACTGATCCTCGTCGCGGTCGTCAGTATCGACCTCCATCGAGAAGGTGATGTCTTCTTTCTCGCCGGCCTGCGCCAGGAGCGGCAAGACCTTGCTGAAGTCGATCAGCCCGGCGCCCACCGCGACGCCGTTGTACGTATCGTTCTCCAGGACGTAGTCGCGCACGTGGGTATGAAAGGTCAGCGGCAGGCACTTGCGCGTCGCCTCGACCGGATCCTCGCCCAGGATCAGCCAGTTGCCGGTGTCGCTCTGGATGCCGACGTTGTCCAGACCGGTCCCTTCGGATATGCGGATCAGCTCATCGGACGTGAAGGAGTCGTAGTTCTCCTGACAGATGCGGATGCCGTAACCTTTGGCGACTTGCCCGACCTCGGTCAGCATTTCGATCGCCTTCTTGATCTGGCCCTCGCGGGTGACCCGGCCGTTCAGGCCGCAGCCGAAGTTGGACGTGCGCACTCCCAATTGAGCGACGAGCTCGAGGCCGCGTCGCGCGTCGGCCAGCGATGCGTCACGAACTTCGGCGTCGTTGGAGACCGACACGCCGCCGAAGCCGACCATGGCCACCATGTCGTTTTCCTTCAGCCGCGCCTTCAACTCGTCGAGATAGGCTCGATCGGTGGTCGGCAACGACCGCACGCCAAAGTCGATGCCCATTGGACTGAAACCGAACTGCCTGCCGATGGCGGCGGTCTTATCGAAGACGTAATCGAACGCCTCGGCCGGCCCGAGCCGCCGCTGCCGGATTTGACGGTGCCAGTTCTGCCGCGCCAGTGATCCAATGATAATGCCCACGGTGTTCCTTTCAACCATGCCGTTTCGTTGTGTCCAGGTAGGACAGTATCACCGTTGCTCCCAACGATAGCCGTCGCCCTCCGTCACGACGTGCCCCCACGGCGGGAACTGCCCATGCGTATAGACCAGCGTCGCGTCGCCGGCGACTGCCTCCTCGATGAGTCGGCGGCGCGAGGCGATCGCTGCCGGCCGGTCGCGGCCGGGCGATACCCAATCGAGGTGCTCGAACTCGCAGGGATGGTGGAAGAGGTCGCCGAGGTAATAGAAGGCTTCGCCGCCCGACCGCACGCGCAGGATGCTGTGGCCGGGCGTCTCGCCGGGCGCGTGCAAGATGGCAATGCCCGGCGCTACTTCGCGGTCGCCGTCGATCAGCTCGAACTGGCCCAGCCGCTCGATCGTGCCCAGGTGGCGCATGAAGGCTGGGTGCGCCTGCTGGCGGTTGGGGTTGTCCTCCCAATCGGCGCGCCCCATCAGATGGCAGGCGCGCGGGAACCTGGCGACACGCCGGCCATCGCGCTCGATGGTGAGACCACAGAAGTGATCGTCGTGCGGGTGGGTGATGAGCACGTGGGTGACCTGTTCGGGCTGCAGGCCGATCTGCTCCATCGCCGCGCGCAGCCCCGCCGTGCGGGTGACGCGTGGCGCTTCCCGCTGAGCTTCCGGTGAGGGGTCTGGATAGCCGGGATCGACCAAGATGGATGTCTCACCAAGCTGCACGTGGGCGATATTGAGGCCGGAGGCGATCCGGCCGTCAGCATCCGCTTCGGGCATGGCCGCGCGCCAGTCGGCCTCGGGAGCCTGGAGCTGGGGAGCCCACACCAGGATGCCCTCGGAGACAATGGTGACCGTCGACTCCCCGATGCGGCGCACATCGACGTGGGCCGGCGTTCCAGAAACCGCCATACGCGCCTCCGCTACTGGCCATGTCGCCGCGAGCGCCGCGGCCGGTCGAGCAACAGAACTCTAGCACAGCCCAGGCTCGGTGGTATGCTCCCCGCACCTGGTCAGGGGGATCCGGTGGGTCCGGTGCGTTGCCGGAGTACAGGAGGAAACCAGCGCGATGCAGTATCGACGGTTGGGGAACAGCGGGCTGAAGGTGTCGGAGATCTCGCTCGGCACCTGGATCAACTTCGGTGGGCGGGTCGACGAGCAGGCCGCCTTTCGCATCTTCGACGAGGCCGTGGGCCTGGGGATCAACCTGATCGACACGGCCGACGTCTATTCCGGCGGCAAGGCGGAGGAGGTCACCGGCCGCTGGATGGCCGGCAAGACGCGGGCCGAGCTGGTGATCGCCACCAAGGCGCGCGGGCGGATGGGCAACGGCCCCAACGCCGAAGGGCTGTCTCGCAAGCACCTGTTCGAGGCTTGCGAGGCCAGCTTGCGCCGGCTCGGCGCCGATTACATCGACGTGTACCAGACCCATCACCCCGATCCCGATACCCCGCTGGAGGAGACCATCTCCGCCCTCACCGACCTGGTCCGGCAGGGCAAGGTGCGCTACATCGGCTGCTCCAACTACGCGGCCGATCTCATCGCCGAGGCCACCGGCATCAGCGAGCGCCGCAACCTGGAGCGTTTCATCTCCTTGCAGCCGAATTACAGCATGCTCGTGCGCAACGTCGAGCGGGCCGAGATTCCCCGCTGCGCCAAGGACGGGCTGGGACTGATCGTCTACTCGCCGCTAGCGCAGGGCCTGCTGTCCGACAAGTATCTCGGCGGTGAGGTTCCTGAGGGAACCCGCGGCGCCGGCAATGAGCGCCTCGCCCAGCGACTGAAGGAGCAGCTCCCCAAGTTGCAGCAGTTGGCCGCGATCGCCCGCGAGCGCGACCTAACCCTATCGCAGCTTGCTCTCGCCTGGATCCTGCGCCAGCCGGCGGTGTCGAGCTGCATCGTGGGGGCCAGCCGGCCGGAGCAGTTGCAGGAGAATGCCGCCGCTAGCGGCGTGGCGCTGAGCGAGGACGAGCTGACCAGGATTGAGGAGATTCTCGTCGGATAGGAGGGCCGGCGGCCGCGGCGCCCGACGCTGAACCGTCGGGCTGAACAGGACCAACCCGGCTGAAGCCGGCTAACCACGCGTTCCAGTCCAACGGCAGACCTAGCCGCCTGCAGACGGGTTTAAACTGTTAGCCTGCTGGTTCGGCAGCAGACGCCGTCGCCGCCGGCCCTCCTTGGCATTCGCCTGCAGCAACATGCTTACCGGTCTCGGGTGGAACAAGCTTCCTGTGCGACTGCTTTCCTTGCTTCATGCGAGCATGTATGATTCATTCGTGTTGGGATGAATCGCGCGTGTGCATCGCCATCAAGAAGGAGATGTCATGAAGGCTGCCACGGGACCAATGACCACCATGACCGTCCGCATGCCGGAGAGTATGCGTGATCAGTTCGACGCGCTAGCCAAAGCCACCGACCGGAACCGGCAGTACCATGCGCTGGAAGCGATGCGGCGCTACATCGAGGCTGAGGCCTGGCAAGTTGAGTTGATCGCCGAGCGCCTCCGCCAGCTCGACGCCGGTGACATCGCGTACGCCAGCCCCGAGCGCGTCGCCGCCGTGCGCGCGAAGAGGTATGGCGCCGAGAGCGCTGGATGAGGGTCGAGTATTCCGACCCGGCGCTGGACGACCTGGTAGCCATCGCGGACCATGTCGCCCTGGATAATCCGGCAGCCGCCGATCGGATCAAGGACCGCCTCTTCGCGGCGATTAACCGGTTGGTGGACCATCCGAGCATGGGGCGCGCTGGACGCGTGGGACGGACTCGCGAGCTCATCCTGGACCCGTTCATCGTGGCCTATCACGTGCGCGGTCAGGTCGTCGAGGTGCTCGCCGTGATCGACGGACGACGTGGCAATATCACCGATATCATCGGCGGCAGATTAGACGAATTGGGCCAAGGGGAGCTATAGAGAGTGATTGCCGAGTTGGTGGCTGGTCAGGCGTCGTAAGTGCCGTTCGGCCATTGACGCCGGATTGCCGCGGACGCGGCTCAGCGCATGGTAGCGTGGTCACGGAGGTGTCCATGACATGAAGGTGGTGACGATCCGTGACTTTCGCGATCGCGCGACCGAGGTGTTGCGAAGCGATGAGCCGGTTTTGATCACTCGGGGCGGCTTGCCCGCCGGCTTCTTTGTCCCCTGGGATACGCCGGACCTTCCTGACGACCTGCGAAACACTGTGTTTCTTCGCCTGACTGATATGATCCGTGAGGAACGTGAACACCTTGGAGTTGGAGAAGGGGAGACGATAGGCGATTTTGCTGCCTGGCGCCGCCGTCGCTGACGCCAACAGCAGGGTCGCCCGGCTCGCCGTAAGAGTCCTCCCGCCTGCGCTGACAATCCGCACGACCTTGTACAATCGGGTCGCGGGTAGCGTGCTATAGTGACGCCCAACACCCGCCGAGGAGAGGAGCAGAGCACTATGGCCAGTGAGGTGCTTGCGGTGCGCGAGCTCCGGGACGCCTACGAGCGCGCACGCGAGCTGCCTGAAGCGGAGCAGCGACATATCGCCGCCCTCATCGAGGACGAGCTAGCAGACCTCGCCTGGGAGCGATCCCCGGAGCTCCGCGCCGATATCGAAGCCGCTCGCGCGGAAATCGCCGCGGGGGACTATGTGACCTTTGAGGCGTACGACCGACAGCGCCGGGAGCGCACGCACCAGCGCGCCTGATGCCGTACCAACTGATTATCCCGAAGCGCGTGCAGAAGCAGCTTGATGGCCTGCCCGAACGCGTCTATGAGCGCATACGGGAGCAGATTGTGGCCCTGTCAGATGTCCCCCGCCCTCCAGGCACGAAGAAGCTTGAGGGCTACCAGGATCGTTACCGTGTTCGGGTGGGGGACTATCGCGTTGTCTACATCGTGGACGACACTGCCCGGCGGCTCGAACTTGAAAGCGTCAGGCACCGCAGCGACGTCTACCGCCAATAGCGCACGGGCGTCTGAGATTCGAGGCAGTAACGGAGCGGTGACGGTCTGGCCGCACCGTTCGTTGGTCCACATCACTGAGCCGCGAAGGCGTGCGGAGAGGATCGCTCCGGCCTCTCCGCACGCTTTCCCAGATGTCGCGCCCGACTACTGGACGATCGCTACCAGGGTGCCGGTGCCGGCGTGGCCGGGGTTGGGCGCGTAGGACGCCGGGTTGTCGACCTGCAGCACCGCGATTTCCGCGACGTTGCCGCTGGTCGTGCCGCCGCTCTTGGTCGCTTGCGTCGTGACGATCACGCCGATGTAGCTGGGCGCCGACGCCGGCGGGTTGCCGCTATTGCCCGAGCTGCCGGTCCAGGTACCCCCAGTCACGCTATCGGCGTAGCCCTTGAAGCTGCTATTGCCCCGGAAGTCCCCACCGGTCACCTGTTTGGCCCACTGCGCCCCGCAGAAGGTGTAATCCTGGCCGACCGCCACGTTGGCCGGCTGGCCGGACGGGATGGGCGGGTTGCCGCCCCAGATCACGAACTGCGTCGGCTGGTAGGCGTAGAGCGTCTGGGCGGTGGCGCTGGCCGCCTGGTAGTAGCCGTCGCCAGCGAAGGCCGCACGGAGTGCGTACTTGCCCGGGGAGACCGGGAGGGTGGCGCTAGCCGTGCCGCTGCCGTCCGTCGTGCCCGTGGCGCTACTGCCGCCAGCCGTGAAGGTGACATTCCTGCCCGAGATCGGCGTATTACCGTCCTCCTTGAGCACCGCCGTCACCGTCACCTTGCCGGCGGCTAGGGCCGGCGCGGAGTTGATGGCCAGGGCCGTCTCCTCCTTGTTCACCGTGAACGCGCCGGCAGCGCTGCTAGACGGCAGGTACAGGTCGTTGCCGGCGAAGGTGGCCGTCAGCGGGTAGCCCCCGGCTTGCTCGTTCGGCGTTAGTGTGCAGGAGCCCTTGCCGCCGCCATCGGTAGTTGCCGTGCAGGTCTGGCTGCCCAGGCCCAGGCTGAGGCTGGCAGCGCCGATCGGTGCGGCCGGGCTCACCCAAGTGTCGGTCAGGACAGCGGCGAGGTTCGCCGGGTCGTCGTAGCCGCCGCTGGTCGCGCCACTGTAGGCGAGGGCGGTGCTGTGCTTGACGCGGAAATGGACCGTCTGGCCGGCGGGATTGCCGTCCTGGTCGGCGGCGTTCACGACCAGCGTATAGGCGCCGGCCGCGGTGATGGCCGTGCCGCTGGTATACGGCTGGCCGTTCAAGGTGACACTCGTCTTGGTCGGGTCGACGCCGCTACCCGTGTCGGTGATGTCGATGGTGGCGGTCACCGTGTTGGTGTAGCTCCCGCCCTCCTGGACGCCGGTGATGACGATGGTTGGCGGGGTGGTATCGTTGGGCGTAAGCAAGAAACCGCGAAGTTCCCCGTCTAGCGTCCCATCGCCGACAATGTCTCCCTCATCGTTGATGGCAAATGCGTGGTTCAAAAGCCAGCCGGAGTTTGGCGGCAATAGGGTGTTGAGGTCCAGCATGACGCCTCGCATATATAGGAAGGCATGGGCGTCGCCCGTCCCCGTGTAAGCGATGCCCACGACGCGGCCCGCGGCGTTGATGCTGGAAGCTTGGCTGAAAATGCCGCCGAGTGTCCCCAGGTCCGCCATGGCGCCGTCGCTATGGAGGAAGGCGTGGTCTTCACCAGAACCGGTGCGCGCCGATCCGACCACCTGGCCAGCCACATTAATGCCCCCGGCGGCGCTCCTATCGCCGCCGAGCGTACCCAGATCGGTCATGGTCCCATCCCGGTAGAGGAAGGCATGGCCAGCGCCGGAGGCGATGGAGGAATTCCCCACCACCTGGCCAGCGGCATTGACCGCCTGGGCGTAGCTGTCGCTGCCACCGAGCGTGCCGAGGTCGACTAGGTGGTCATTATCGTAGAGGAATGCGTGGTAGGAGTTCGAGGCTAATATGGAATATCCGGAGATCTGACCGGCATCATTGACGCCGGTGGCAACGCTTAAGTTGCCGCCAAGGGTGCCGAGGTCCATCATTTGCCCGTCGCGGTAGAGGAATGCATGGCCTTCGCCGGAACTGGTATGCGCCTCGCCCACTATCTGGCGGCCGGCGGGGCTGATACCAAGGGCAACGCTATCGATCCCACCGAGCGTTCCTAGGTCCGTGAGGGTAGCGTTGCTGTAGAGGAAGGCATCTGTAGTCCGGGAGCCCGTGGCCGCCTCACCCACCACCTGCCCAGAGGAGTCGATGCCGAAGGCCTGACTCACGGTACGACCGAACGTGCCCACATCGGTGATGGTATACGTGGCCGCCGCTGCAACGGCGGGGTGCGCGCGCGCCGACATCGCTGAGAGGCTCAGTGCCACGGTAAGCGCGACAAGCCATCGTGGCAGAGTAAGCGTGCGGCGGCGAATTGGCGAGAGTGAAACCCGCATCGTTCCTCCGTGGTCCGCCAGCGCAGAGGGCGCATTACCGCCGTCCCCGAGACGTCACCGCCAAGCGATCGTCCACCATTCTACGGTGTACTCACTGGCCGTTAGGTAGACGTGCATCTCCATTCCCCTTTCATTCCCGATTCGGGAGACTGTTGTAACGAAAGGTAACTCTCGCGCATTGACGGTGACCATTGCGCCATCTTGCTAGGTCTACGAGTTGTCACTATGATGCTTTCGGAACACCTCGCCAGTGGAGCAGCAGGAGGCATGCCGGCGAGGCTGGGTACTACTGATGGCGCGACGATCCGTCCGGCGCGGGGTACCCACAGGCGACGGGCATACCACGGACGGTGGCGTCACCGTCGACCTCGTTCAAGATGCATTCAGGCACATGCGCCAGCCAGAGGTGCTCGGGGGCATGCCAGCGCTGGTTGACCTCGCCAATCGGACGCTGTCGGGAGAAAGCGGCGATGCTGGTCACCCGGTACAGGTGCTCCTGGAACGGGCGATTGCTGCTGTTGGTTACTCCTCGCTGCGCGTCCTCGACCGGGGACCGGACTATTTCTCTGCCATCCTCAACGAGGTGTACGCGGAGGGACAGGCGCAGAAGGACGTTTTCCCACGGTATGGCGTCCGTAGCGACACGACCTTTTCCGTGCACCTCCGGCGTGCTTGCGAGGAGGCGACGCGGTATCTGCAACGGCTTCAGGCGGGCGGCGAGACCGATGCTGCGGCGTACGACCTTCCGGGTGGAGAAGGTCGGGCTCGCGATCTGGCGCCCCGACCGCTCGAGCTCCCGCTCACCAGTTTCGTCGGGCGCGAGCGCGAGCTGGCGATTCTGGGTGGCTATTTCGCCGGGGCCGGCGTCACGCGGGGGCGCCCGCCTTGCCTGATCACGCTCACGGGTCCTCCAGGGGTCGGGAAGAGCCGCCTGGCGGTGAGGGCGGCCCACGCCGCCCGGCCCCGCTTCGACGGCGGTGTCTGCTGGGTATCGCTGGCCCCCGTCCCCGATACCTCGCTGCTGCTGGCGGCCATCGCCAAGGAGCTGCGGATCGGCAATGACCCCGTGTCCGTGACCGCCGATCTCCTCGCCCAGCGGATCGGGGACCGCAAGCTGCTGCTGGTGCTGGACGACTTCGACCACCTTCGACGGGGCATACCCACGGTAGTGCAGCTGCTGCGCGCTTGCCGGCAGCTCGTCGTGCTGGTGACCGGTCGCGAGGCCTTGCGGGCCGAGGGCGAGCACGTGGTGGAGGTTCGTCCCCTGCCCATCCGGTCGTTGCCGGCTGAGGCGCCGGGCGCGTCCGGATCAGGTCCGCGGACCGACGACGAGGACCATCAGGACGCGATACGCCTCTTCCTCGACCGTGCCCGCGCCGTGGATGCGCATTTCGTCGCCACCCCGGCCGACCTGCGCGACGTGGCGCGCCTCTGCCGGCGGCTCGACGGCCTACCCCTGGCCATCGAGCTGGTCGCCGCCAACTGCCGCGGGCGCACGCCGGCCCAGTTGCTCCAGTCGCAGGACCAGTTCCTCTGCATGCGGTCCCCCTACCGGACCGAACCGGTCTGGCACCTCACGCTCCAGGAGGCGATCGCCTGGAGCTACGACATGCTGCGGCCGGCCGAGCAGCGACTGTTCCGCCGCTGCGCCATCTTCGCCGGCAGCTTCAGCCTGGCGGCGGCAGAGGAGGTCTGCACCGACGCCAGCGCGGAACGCGCTGCCGCGTCAGCCTTGCTCGGCGTGCTCGAGGATAAGCACCTGCTCCGGGAAGAGCGCGGCGGCGCGGCCGAGCCGCGCTACTCATTGTTGGCCACGATCCAGCGCTACGCCTGGGACCGGCTGCGCGAGCACCAGGGCGAGCTACAGGCCATCCAGGCCCGGCACGCCACCTACTTTCTCGAGTGGGCCCGGCGCGTCGCGGCCGCGACGCTGGGATCGGGTCAGATCACCGCCCTCTCGTCCATCGATCTGGAGCTCGGCAACTTGCGTGCCGTCCTGAATCGCTCGCTGAAGACGCGGGCCGCCTCGACCGGGCTGGCGCTCGCCGGCGACCTGTGGCCTTTCTGGCTCCTGCGCGGGCACCTCCGCGAGGGCCGCGACTGGCTCGCCGGCTTCCTGGACCTGGCGGCACGCGTTCCTGCTCACGTCCCCGAGGCGGCGCGCGCGAAGGCCCTCTTTGCCGCCGGCTTCCTGGCCGTCGAGGACCAGGCGGCGGACGCCTATTTCGCGGAGGCGCGGTCGCGCTGGCAGGCCCTCGGAGACCGGTGGGGGGAAGGATGGTGCCTGCTCGGCCAGGGCCTGGCGGCGATAGCCCGACCCGACCACGCTGCTGCGCACGATTGCTTGCTGGCGGCGCGGCGCTGCTTTGGGCCGGCGGATGTTGGCGAAGGCAAGGCGGGCGCCGGCTGGGCGCTCAGCATCCTTGGCCGTTTGGCGCATCTTCGCGGCGACGACGCGGCGGCACGCCGCTACCTCGAAGCGGCCAGGACGCTCTGGGAGGAGGTAGGCGACGCCTGGGGACGCGGTACCGCACTGAGTCACCTGGCCAACCTGCGCTACCTCGACGGTCGTTGCGCCGAGGCGGCCGCTTGCTACGAGGAGTGCGTGCGCCTGTTCCGAGACCTGGGGTTCCGCGCCGGTCTGGCCTGGCGTCTCAATGCCCTGGGCGATGTACGCCGGATCCTGGGACAGCGCGATCTCGCCCAGGCTGCCTATGAGGAGAGCCGGCGCCTCTTCGAGGAGCTGCACATCGCGGAGGGTGTCGCCTGGACGCTGCACAACCTTGCCTACCTGGCGCCGCCGTCGGGCGACCCCACCGCCGCGGCCGACCTGCTAGGCCCGAGCCTCACCACTTTCCAGGCGCTCAACCACCGGCCCGGAATCATCGCCTGCATCGTTGCCCTGGCCGGGGTTGCCGCCGCTGCAGGCCGGCCGTACCAGGCCGCCCGGCTGCTGGGCGCGGCGGATGCGGCGATGCCTTCCCAGCGGACGCTCGAACCGGCGGATCGCGCCGAGTACGTGCGCATCGTCGCCGTCGTGCGCGCACAGCTCTCCGAGGACCAGTGGATGGCGGCGACGCAAGACGGCGCCGCGGGTGGCCTCGACCAAGCCATAGCGCTGGCGTTGAGCGAGGGTATACCAACCTGACGAGTCGTCGTGGGAAGGGACACTGAACGCAACGAAGCTGGCAGGCCGCTAAATCCGCAAGAGGGCTGCCCCTGGTGACCACCGGCGATCCGCCTGCCGCTAAAGCAGCAGGCTACGATTACAAAGCCTGGTAAACCAGGCTGATAAGCGACGGGAACCCGAGGTTAGACGCGATAGGTATCACGATCAGGGACGACGAAACCTGCCCGGAGGCGGCTTTAGCCGGCTTTGTAATCTTAGCCGGATCATTTATGGTCCGGTGAAGTCTCGAACACGCCCACATCGTCCCTACACGCTGCGCAGCCAGGCAAGGTGCTGCGGAAACGCCACTTCCGGCTCCGGGATCTCGGGGTGCCACTTCTTCTCCCACTCGACGCATACCCAGCCGTCGTAGCCGTGACGCTGGAGGCTCTGTAGTTGCTCGCGGACCGGAACTTCGCCTTCGCCCATCAGGACGAGCTGCCAGTCGTTGCTGTCGGGCGCTTTGCGCCGCGCGTCCTTGACGTGGACGTGGACGATGCGCCGGCCGAGCGCGGCGATGACCTCCTCCGGCGTCTCGCCGACGCGGTAGGGGTGGTGGCTGTCCCAGACCGCGCCCACGTTCGGCGAAGGCGCGAGACGCAGGACGGCAGCCGTGCGGCGCGCGGAGGAGAAGGCGTCGTGCGTCTCCAGGGCCACGGTCACGCCGGCGCGCTCGGCGTCGGGAGCGGCCGCTCGCAAGGCGTCCCCGACCCAACCGTTCACCTCATCCTCGCTGGCGGTGGGACCGTCCGCCGGGTCCGCGCCGCCAAAGACGCGGAGCAGCGGCGTCTGGACGACTTGAGCGAGCTCGATCCAGGCGCGCAGATCGGCAAGCTGCTGTTCCCTGGCCCGGGCATCGGGAAGATTGAAGCGGCAGGAGGTGTCGAGCGCGCAGGCGTCGATGCCGTGGGCGCGGCTGAGGGCGACGGCTTGCTTTACCCGCTCGCGGTCTTTGACCGGGTCGATGATGTTGCCGTCCAGCAGCCGCCACTCGATGCCGTCGTAGCCCAGGTGTACGGCAGCATCGACCGCCTGCTCCGCCGTCCAGGCGGGGCAGCCCAGGGTGCTAAAGCCAAATCTCATTTCGCCCTTCCTTCGCAGTATCCCCCGTCCCGCGGACGACCCTCGCCCAATGAAAGCGACCGCAGTCGCCCCGGTCGCTTGGCCGCCGATCGCAATCGCGGCCCTGGCCTCCCCGTCACCTCGGTCATTTCCTGCTATCACCGCGGTACGTGGGCATGTATACACGCAAATCGTCGCGGGAGCCAGCCCGTCCCGCTGGCGGAAGCCGGATCGAGGCGGTGGGTGGCGATGTATACTCCTGCCGCGTGCCGGCACGCGGTGCAACCGGCGTCATTCCAACCAGGGCAGGAAAGTGAGGAGCGCATGGGACGCACCGGACGTGCCGCGGTCTTTCTGGAGAGCACGCGCAGCTTCGAGATCCGCGACCTCCCCGTGCCGGAGGTCGAGCCGGGGGCGATCCTCGTGCGCATCAGCCTGGCCAACGTCTGCGGCTCCGACCTGCACCACTGGCGGGGCGAGATGCGATCGCTTGGACCGGTCTCGCCCAGCGGCATCGTCTTGGGACACGAGGGGACCGGCCGCGTAGCGGCGTTAGGCGGTGGGGTGACCTCGGATTCGCTGGGGCGCCCATTGCGCGAGGGCGATCGCGTCGTCTTCGCCTATTTCTTCCCCTGCGGCCGCTGCTACGCCTGTCTGGACGACCAGCCCAACATGTGCCCCAATCGCTTCACGCGCTTCGGTCCCCGCGGCGCGGACATCCCTCCCTACTTCACCGGTACCTACGCCGAGTACTACTACCTGCGGCCCGGCCACTTCGTCTTTCGAGTCCCCGATGCCCTGCCCGATGAGCTGGTAGCGCCGGTCAACTGCGCGCTGGCGCAGGTGATCTACGGCCTGGGCCGGTCCGGCATGCGCTATGGCGACACCGTGGTGCTGCAAGGGGCCGGCGGGCTGGGGCTCAACGCGGCCGCCGTGGCCCGTGACATGGGGGCGGCGCAGGTCATCGCCATCGACCGCGTGCCGGCACGCTTGGAGCTGGCGCGGCAGTTCGGGGCCGACGCGGTGGTGGACGCCACGGAGCTGCCGGAAGCGGAGGCGCGCATCGCGCGGGTGCGGGAGCTGACCGGCGGGGTGGGCGCCCACGTGGTGGTCGACGTGGCCGGCGTCCCGCAGGTGATCGCGGAGGGGCTGGAGATGCTCCGGCAGGGTGGTACCTATGTGGAGATCGGCGGGATCTGGCCGACCCGGGTCGAGCTGGACCCCTCGCGCCTGGTCTTCGGGAACCGGCGGCTCGTGGCGATGTCGCACTACCACCCGCGCGTCCTGCCGGTGGCGCTCGACTTCCTGTCGCGCACGCGCGAGCGCTTCCCCTTCGACCGGCTGCTCTCGCATCGTTTCCCGTTGGAGCAGGTCAACGAGGCCTTCGCGCAGGCCGAATGGTCTCGCACCGCGGCGGATCCGACGAAAGTGATCCGCGCCGCCCTGGTGCCTTAGGACGCCCAGGCGTCGCCGATACGGAGCCAACGACCCGACGTGTCGGCGTGCGGGCCCTATCCGATCCCGAAAGTGTCCAGCGACTGTCCGTTCATCGATCTGGGCGCATCGCACAGGAGGTACAGCACCGCTCGGGCCACGGTTTCCGCCGATTCTCTCAACGGCAAGTCGCGCCCCGGCGCTCGTGCCTGCAGCAGCCGCGTGTTTCCCAGCGTCTCCACCGTGCCTGGTGACACCGCGTTCACGCGAATCCCGTGTTTGCCGGCCTGAACGGCCAGCAGCTCGGTCAGTTTCAGCGCGGCCGTCTTCGCGACGGCGTAGGAGCCGCCGGAGCGCCCAACGACGCGCGCCGTCTGCGAGGCGATGGTGACGATTTCGCCGTGCCCGCGCTCGATCATGCCGGGGATCACCGCCTTGGCGCAGAGGAAGACGCTGGTGAGGTTCGACGCGAGCATGCGCTCCCAGCTCGCCTCCGGTTCATCCCAGACGACCTGCCAGTCCAGGAGGAGGGCTCCCGATTCGGCGTACAGCTCGCTCGGCACACCTCCCGCGTTGTTGATGAGGATGTCGATGTCCCCAAATCGAGCGCGACTCACTGCCACCAGGCGATCGACCTCGGCGGCAACGGTGACGTCGGCCAGCACGCCCACGGCCTGTTGACCCATGCCGTCGATCTCCCTCACCACGGCCTCAACTTCTGCCGGCGTGCGGGCGTTCACGACCACTCGCGCTCCCTCCTGAGCCAGAGCCAACGCGATGGCGCGACCGATCCCCCGTCCACCGCCGGTGACGACGGCCGTCTGCCCTTGCAGGCGCACGGAACCCTCCCTCTATGTGCGGTACTTCCAGCAAGCCGTGCGGCAGTACGGCAATAACGATGCCGGCCCGGCTCGCCTCACAGCGCCTGGAGCAGATTGGCGTCGATGTAGGCGGTGGCCGCCTTACCGTAGTCGGCCGCGCTCTGTGTCCCCTGGTCGAAGGCTTTGAAGTTCTTGATCAGCCAGTCGTCGACCTTGCTCGAACCGGGGTACTTGAGCATGCCCCACGCGGCCACGTGCGAGTGCTGCGACATCAGGAGGAAGGCTTGAGGGTCGACCCCGACCTGCTCCTTGTAGGTCTGCATGGCCAGATCGGAGGCGCCGTTGACCGGCGACACCGCGTAATGGCCGCTGAGTGGGAAGCGCGCCGCGTTCGCCGGCGTGGTGAGCCATTGGAGGAGCGCCCAGCCCTGGTCGGCGTGTGGCGTCTTGACGGAAAATATCGGTTGTGCAAACTGGCGGCCGGAGATGTTCTGGGCCCCGCTGTGGGGCAGCGCCGCCAGGCCCCAGTTGAAGTTGAGCTTGAGGATGTAGCCGTAGACGACCTGCATGCCGATCTTGCCGCTGGTGAAGACGTCCCCGTGGGCGCCGATGGCCTTCACCTGATCGGCAGTGGGCTGCACGTGGTACTTGTCGCGCAGATCCTTGAAGAACTGCAAGCCCTGGACGGCGCCCGGCTGGTCCATCTGCGCCCGCTGCGCCTGATCGTCCCAGGGACCCTGGCCGAAATAGGTCGGCCGCTCGATACCGCCATCGTCGTCACCACCCACGGTGCCGCCGAAGCCGAACTGCAACTGGTCGGCCTTGGTGAGCTTCTGGGCATACTCCAGGAACTGGTCCATGGTCCAACTGGCGTCGTTGGGATCGACCGGCGGGTGCGGCAGCGCGGCGGAGTCGAACAAGCCCTGGTTGAAGGCCAGTGCATCCTGGGAGATGCCGACCAGCGGGAGCGCCCAGATCTTGCCCGCCTGGTCGGTGAACGTCTGAATCGCCGGCAGCGCAAACACTTGCTTGGGGTCCAGCTTCGCCCTGGCCAGCAACGGGGACAGCTCGACCAGCGAGCTCTGCACGTCGGCCCAATTGCCGGAGGCGTCCTGGTAGAGATCGGGCGGGGTGGCCCCCGCGATCATCGCCTTCAGCTTGGTTTCCAGAGTGCTCCATCCGGTCCCGCCGGAGACGATCTGCACACTGACGCCGGGGTTGGCCTTGGCGAAATCGTCGTAGATCGCCTGCTCCACCTCGTGCCGGCCCTGGCTGTCCGGGGACATATAGGTGAGGACCACACCTTTCTGTCCGGCCGCGCTCGATGAGGCCGTCGCCGCTGCACTCGACGCCGCCGAGCTTACCGCGGCGGCGGTCGTGGCGCTGCTCACAGCGGAGGCGCCACTGCTCACAGCAGACGTCTTTGTCGCGCCGCTGGCCGTGGAGCTCTGGGCGCTAATTGCCGCGGACGATGTCGTGGAAGCAGCCGTGCTAGTCGTGGCGCTTGTCCCCCCGCACGCCGCGAGGAGCGCGGTCCCGACGATCCCCCAGGTGGCCGTGGCGCTGGCGCTGAGCCAGACTCGCCGTGTCAGTAGATGGTTCATCTGAATCTCCTCTCTGCCGACGACTACGCGCCGTTGAACAGGCCTGCGCTTCCGAGCGTAACGGGCGTTCCGGCATAGCCTGGTCCGAGCCGACAGCACCCGCTGCGCGATATATCAAGGACACCATCGCACCCATTCGCTGACCTGTCAAGCCGTGTTGGATGTCTGGATGCCGCCTTGGGCCCGAGTTGGCCGCGTCCACACCGGTCACACGTGATGCAAGATGATGCCGATGCCGATGCCCACCAGCGTGCCGATGCTGACGATCGCCAGAAACTCCAGCGCGGCGCGGACCGGCCCTTTGAGGGTATAGCGGGCTTTCACCCCTCCCAGCACCAGCGCGGTCAACGCCGTCAGGACGTAGGCCAGGACACGAGGCCAGGGCAGACCCACGAGGAAGGGGATCGCTGGGATCAATCCGCCAAGCACAAAGGCGCCCCCGATCTGCGCTCCGCGCACCCACGCGGGACTAGAATCGTGTTCTGTCAAGCCGTGTTCGTCCTGCAGCAGCGCGTTCAGCCAGCGCTCGTCGTTGGCGGTGAGCTGGCTGATCACCCGCTCCAGCAATGGCCCGCGCAAGCCCTTCCGGTAGTAGATACGGCGCAGCTCGGCCCGCTCCTCCGCCGGCTCGTCGGCAATCTCCAGCCGTTCGGTCGCAATGCGCTGTTCGATAACCTCCCGCTCAGTCCTCGCCGACAGGTAGCCTCCCAGGGCCATCGAAACACCGCCGGCCACAATTTCGCTCGAGACAATGAGGGCTAGCGAGACGCCACTCGTGACGGCGCTTACGGTCATGATGAAGACCAGCGTCGTCACCAAGCCGTCGTTGAGACCGAAGACAAGCTCCCGCAACCAGTCGCCGACGTGGGGATGCTGCTCTTGCGGAGGCCGCACCGCCGTATCGGTGGCCATGTGCTGTCCCCCTCCTTGCGTCATCCTAGGACGGGCAATCACCGCTCGTTCAGGTATAAGGAAAGCAGTATGCCGCGAATGATCGCCAATTCCAAGCGGAAGAGGGCCTTTTCTAGGGCCTTTTCATTACTCGAAGGCACCAGAGGGCTACCGACCGCCTCCGAGTCGCCCCAAGCCGGCATGACAACTCGTCCCTTCTGGGGCGGCTGGCTGGGCCGCTGGTAATGAAAAGGCCCTAGGCCTTTTCGTCGGTCAACTCACCGATTGAGCACGCTTAGGCGCAATGTTAGATAGAGACAATGCAGAGAAGGAGCAAGTAAACACCCCGCCTCTTGAACCGACACGGCAGCTGACGGGCGAGACCTGTAGGTGACGTGCCCCGCCCGGCCCATCGGGAGCCGAGCTTTCTCCACGGTCGGGTCAACCTGGCAAGGTCCCTGCTGGCCGCGCCCCTGACAGTAGCCACGCGCCGCCAAGGCCCAGCGAGCCGAGCACGGCCAGCGCCTCCTGGAACTGGCTCAGGAATTGCTGTAAGCCAACGGCGATCGGGAACAGCGTCACCTGGCTCAGGTGGATCAGCGGACCCAGGCAGTCATTCCAGGCCGCTGCCTATGCCCGCTGCAGGAGCGCGGATCCCGCCAGGTTTCGATACATGGCCTGGCGCTCTGGTGAGCCCAGACGCCCCAGCAGCCGCCCTAGCCAGGCCAACCGCGCCTCCCGTTTCAGACGGCGCGCTTCCTGCATGGTTGAGCGAAACTCGCTCGTTACCCAGCCGTAACGTCGAAAGAATTCGGCTCCTTCGGCAGGGGCGAATCCCATGCGCGTGTCGCCTGCCGCGAGATCCTCCTTCCAGGAGCGCTGCATATAGCGCAACAGCCCCGGCGATACCAGGTCGATCAGCCACCATCGGAAACTCGGCTGCGCGTGCAGGTCACTGGCGAGCTTGCCAACCTGGTCCGCGGTGAGATAGACGAGGAGTCCTTCCGCCATCGCCAGCACGTGGGAAGCGTCGGCGGCGACGCGGGCGAACAGCTCGCCGCGCGCGGAGTCGTCGCTAAGGTCTAGGGCGACGCGTTCCAGCCGGCAGCGGGGCTGCTCTCTGGCGAGCTTCTCCTCCTTGTAGGCGACGATGGCCGGAAGATCGACCTCGACCCAGCGCAGCGAGGCTGGCAGCGACAGTCGGTAGGGGCGCGCGTCCAAACCCGCCCCGAGATTGATGACCACGTCGACGTTGTCCTCCTGGATGGCACGTGTGAGCAGCTCATCAAAGACGACCGTACGGACCACCAGCGACCACGCGCTGGACTGGCCGTGCGCCAGCCCGCGCACCATCTCCTCGCCGCGCTCGCCGGCGAGGCGGCGGGCGTACGGATCGCGAAAGTGCGCATCGCGCCGCTCCGTCTCCTGCGCCCGATACACCGCGACCCAGCGGGCCGTATCGGAAACGCTTTCGATCAGGGGCGCGCTGGACGCTGGTCCTCCACCATTGCCATCAGACACCGGCGTTGGCTTCCCCTCCTGCCTTCGGGACTATCGTAGTTGTCGTGGACATCGGGCGCCAGTGGCGTGACGGCCTCAGCGATGATGTCCCCTGGCGCAACCATTGGATAGCGACGACGGCGTCGTGCAACCTCCACAGCCTGCGCCGATCGTGGTACGACGGATGGTGGCGGTCGCGACCGGTACGGCGAGTCCCGGCTGCCGTCGTCTCGCGCTCAACGGTGATACGGGTACAGGCTGCCGCCGTTGGGGCTGAGGACGAGTAAGGCGCGGCCGGTCCCTCCGTCGCCGGCGAGGGTGCTGATCCTTAGCTGAAGGGCGGCCAGGTCCAGGTCCGGTCGCCGGCTATCCTCGGATAACCGGCCAATCACCTCAATCTGCAGATCGGGGCGCTCGCGGAGCGACGCCAGCGCCGCCTCCGCATCCGGCGCAAGCAGCGCCAGGATACGAATTTGCCGGGCCGGAGCGCCTGGGCCGAACGTCGCATCACGCCGAATGACGCGGCCGTGATAGACGGCAAGCGCCGCTGTGATCAGCGCCGCGCTTAGGTCCTTTAGGGCAAGGCTAACGGAGCCTGGCGAGAGGTTATCGCCAAGGGCGGCGCGGATGCCCAGCCAGAGCAGGGCGATCGTAAATCCCGTCGCGGCGAGGGCGCCCGCCAGCACGATGATGCCAAGCATCAAGCGCCGAGCGGTCGCGAACCGCTCAACCTGAGGCTCCGATGCGGCGGTGTCCTCGAGCACCGACCAGGCGCCCAGCCAGACGGCGCCGCCGACCAGGCTAGCGGCGAGCCCGAAACTTAGGCGGTCGCGCCACCAACCGGGGCCGGAAAGCGAAGCGCCGGAGTGGAGGAGGAAATCGAGCCCTAGCCAGAGCAGCGAGATTAGTGCCGGTGTCGCGGCAGCGATGCCCAGCAGCGTCAACAGCGCCAGGGCCGGGCGGCGGGGCCAGGGAATGCCCCGACTCGCGGCCAGTCCCGTCCCCACGTAGCGGGCCTGTTGCCGGATCACGCTCCAGTGGTGGGCCCAGACGAGAGAGCCGGTAAGGAGGAGCGGGAGCCAGTCGCGGACGAAGCTCCAGGCGCCGCCGGATGGCTGGTAGCCAAGAAGCCGCCGCAATGATTCATAGAGGAGGAAGACCGCGCTGGTCAATGTGGTGGGCACGGCTATGACGAGCACCAGGTAGAGATACCAGATGCGCACACGACGTACACCGCCTCGGACCAGGTCGAACTGCCAGGCGATCGTCCAGAAGACGGAGCCCGAGACGAGCGAGGCGGCGATGCTGCCCCAAATGACCCAGGGTGTCCCGCTGGGACCGGCAAACAAGACCTGCCCCGCGCCATTCAGTGGCCCAAGGAGATCCCGCAGGATCTCGCGGAGCGCTTCCACCACTCCGATCAAGAACAGGCTCAGCGCCACAGCAATGAGCGCGAAGACGGCTACATCCTGGATGTCATTGGGTCGGTCGCGCGTGCCGCCTTCGTCGGCCGGCACCGCGGCAAGGCGGGCAAACGCCAACCAAGTGACGCCGTAGACGAGGAGCTTAGCGCCGCTATTGATAGCGGACAATTGGGAGTTGGCCGCCGCCTCCCCACTGGGCAGCGCGAAGGCGAAGCTGAGGAGTCCGCGAAGGGCCCACAGGGCGACGATGGAGGTGACGGCGAATACGGCGGCAAAGTAGAGCCGGCGCTGGGGCGAGGCATGTTCCTCCTCGGCTCCGGCAGCGGCGCGTTGGGCCAGCAGCCAGTGCGCCGGCCAGATGAGCAGCCCGACGATGAGCGCCGCCAGGTACAGGCTGACCTGGGATCTGGTCGCGGTGGCGGCGAGTAGCGCGTTCCCTTGCAGGGTCACGGTTGCGGCCACAATGAGCAGGAGGCCTGAAGCGCCGACTAGCGTCGCTACCAGGCCGGCGAAGGCCATGACGTAGATGTAGACGCGCCGCGCCGTGCCCATGCCCCACTCTCTTCCTGAGAACCGGCGAACGCTGCCCTGTCCGATTATCAGCTAGAACAGGAATTCCGGCCCGGTGATAAGCCAGGCGGCGCCCTGCCTTGTCAGCGTGAACGTCTGTTGCTGTGTCTGGTCGGAGGCGCCCATGAGCGATGTCGTGAACGTGGCGATCTCCACGACCACGTTAGCCTGGTCGCCATTGACGCTGGAGCGAATCAGCGTCACCCGATGCGGGCGCTGCCCCCACTGGGCGAACTCCTGCTGGAAGCGCTCCCGAGTCATCGACTTGTCCGGTGAGCCTGCCGGCGCTGCAAAGGCGGTCTTGGCATAGGCGTCGTCGACCTGGCCGTCCTGCAAGAGGCGAACGTAGGCGGCAACCGCCGCCTCGGGACTCCCGTTGGGAAAGGTCGCCTCCGGCTGGCGGGAGGCGACGATGGCGACGACGATGCCGAGCAGGAGCAGCGCAGCCGCTCCCGCCACCAGAATGACCAGCGAGCGCCGGCTGCCCGTAGCGCACCTCCCTCAATCCTCCTGCATTGTGCGGCATGCAGGCCGTTCGGTCTATAGCCCAATGTGCATGCCCGCACTGTCGGCTGCGAGTATGAGGGGATGGTGAGAGCGCATACTTCCCGGGCGCCTGGAGGCGCCAAATGGTCCGTCCAGGAAGTCGAGCGCGCTACCCGTTGTCATCCTGAGCGCAGCGAAGGACCCCCGGCTTGCCCGCCCGCGCTGCGCGGGCCCGCATGGCGTCTGGCCTGCCCGGCCAGGGGTCCTTCGCTGCGCTCAGGATGACAACGGGAACGCTCGCATGGTGCCGGGAACCGTCGCGACCTTGGTGGACGCGCGGCTTACGTGGTTCCGCCTTGCTATCCGCCTTCGTTCGCGGGCCGGGGCTCCGGGTCGCCAATGACATGCACGTCGATCTCCTTGGACGCCTTCAGCACCTTGCGGACGACTGAGCCGTGCAGGAGCTCGGTCCAGCGCGACTTGGTCGAATGGCCGATCACGAGCTGGTCCACGTTGTGCTCCCGCGCGTAGCCGATAATGGCCGCCGCGACATCATTGCCTCTTACCGTGACGACCTCTGCGCCCAGGTCTTCCGCCATCCGTCGGTGCTGTTCCAGTCGCTTTCGCCGCTCGGGGTCCAGGCGCTGGGTCATGTCTGGGCGCTCCACTGTGACTGCCACGAGTGGCGCGTGGACGGCGTCGGCGATCCGCCAGGCGCGCCGCAAGAGCCGCTGAGAGATCGGACGGTCGTCGATGCAGACCATGACCCGCTCGCTGGCCGGCCATGGTCCGGTGACGGCGTGGCCGCGCATGTAGCGCTCGAGCTGCTGGTCGACCCCTTGGGCCGTCCGGCGCAGGGCGAGCTCGCGCAGCGCGGTCAGGTTGCCCTCGCGGAAGAAGCCAGCCAGGGCCTGCTGGGCTCGATTCGGCGGATAGACGTTGCCGTGCTGAATGCGCTGCCGCAAGGCGTTGGGCGCCATGTCGATCAGCTCGGTCTCGTCGGCGTCATTGATGACGCGATCCGGGATGGTCTCGCGGACGGCCACGCCGGTGATCTGCTCGACCAGGTCTTTCAGGCTCTCCAAGTGCTGCACGTTGACGGTGGACAGCACCGTGATTCCGGCGTCCAGCATATCCTCGACATCTTGCCAGCGCTTCTCGTGCCGCGAGCCGGGCGCGTTGGTATGAGCAAGCTCGTCTACCAACGCCACGTCCGGCGCGCGACGGACGACGGCGTCGGTATCCATCTCCTCGAGCCTGACGCCGCTGTACTGCACATTGCGCCGCGGGACTATTTCCAGGTCGCCCAGCGCCTTTACCGTCTCGGGCCGGCCGTACGTCTCCACGTAGCCCACGACAACGTCGGTTCCGCGCGCACGGCGGCGGTGCGCCTCCTGCAGCATGGCGTAGGTCTTACCGACGCCCGGCGCCATGCCCAGGTAGATGCGCAGCCGGCCCCGTGCGCCGGAGCCGGCCTCACGGCGGCAGAGCTCCAGCGCCTCTTCCGGCGTCGTCCTGCCCTGCTCCCGCGCCGGGGCTTCGACCTGGTTGTCGCGTTCGTCGATCATGCCACGTTACTTACTTGCGCGCATCGAGCGCCTGGTTCAGCAGCAGTACGTTGACGCACGGCTCGCCGAGGATGCCGAGGGTGCGGCCGGTCGTGTACTTGGCGACCAGCGCCTGCACGTCGGCGACGGGGATATTACGCGCCTGCGCCACCCGTGACGCCTGCAGCGCCGCGTTGGCCGGGCTAATGTCCGAATCCAGCCCGCTCCCCGAGGCGGTGACCGCGTCTACCGGCACCTGCGCATTCGCGGGCAAGTTGTTCTCCTGGCGGTAGGCGTCAGCCCGGTCGCTTACCGACTTCACGAAGGCCTTATTGGTCGGCGCGGCGTTGGAGGCGCCGGAGTTGGCCGCGTTATACGGAGCGGGAACCGGTGTAGGATCGGTCGAGACCGTCACGGACGGGCGCGGGTGGAAGTATTGCGGCTTGGTGAACTCCTGCCCGATCAGCGCCGAGCCGTAGACGCTGCCGTCGGCACGCTTCAGCAAGCTGCCGTTGGCCTGGAAGGGGAAGGCTGCCTGCCCGATCCCGGTGATGAGCAGCGGGTAGGCCAAGCCTACGAGCACAGTCATCAGGATCATCATCACAATGGCCGGGCGAAGCTGCCGAGCTAGGTCAGTCATTTTGGGTTCCTTTCTGGTACGGACGTGGCCCCACCCCCGGCCCCTCCCCAGCAGAGCTGGAGAGGGGAGCACGGGTGCCGGGGCGGGCGGTCTGGTCGCCGGCCGTATTGGTCTCCCCTCTCCAGCTCTGCTGGGGAGGGGCCGGGGGTGGGGCCTCCTCTCACGCCAAATGCAACAACGTGACGGTCACGTCGATGATCTTGATGCCGACGAAGGGCAGGATGATTCCGCCGATACCGTAGATCAGCAGATTACGACGCAGCAGCGCCGCGGTTGAGACGGCGCGATAGGCCACGCCGCGCAGCGCCAGCGGGATCAGCGCGATGATGATGAGCGCGTTGAAGATCACCGCCGACAGGATCGCGCTCTGGGGTGTCGAGAGGCGCATCACATTGAGCGCCTCCAGCTCCGGATAGATGGTCAGGAACATCGCCGGGATGATAGCGAAGTACTTGGCCACGTCGTTGGCGACGGAGAAAGTGGTGATGGCGCCGCGCGTGATCAAGAGCTGCTTGCCGATGAGCACCACCTCGATCAGCTTGGTGGGGTCGGAATCCAGGTCGACCATGTTGCCGGCCTCCTTGGCCGCCTGGGTGCCTGAGTTCATGGCCATCCCCACGTCGGCCTGGGCCAGCGCCGGCGCATCGTTGGTACCGTCGCCGGTCATGGCGACGAGCTTGCCCTCCGCCTGCTCCTCGCGGATGAGCCGCAGCTTCTCCTCCGGCTTGACCTCGGCGACGAAGTCGTCCACTCCGGCCTCTCGGGCGATGGTTGCCGCGGTCAGCCGGTTGTCGCCGGTGACCATGACGGTGCGGATGCCCAGGCGGCGTAGCTCATCGAAGCGCTCGCGCAGGCCCGGCTTCACGGTGTCCTTGAGGTAGATGATCCCCAGGACCTGGCGACCGTCCATGACGGCCAGCGGCGTGCCGCCCTCGCGGGCGATGCGGTCGGCCTGCTCCTGCAGGTCGGCGGGCAGCGACTCTGCCTCCGCTCGGATGGCGTCAACGGCGCCCTTCATGACGGCGGCGCCGTTGATGTGGATGCCGCTCATGCGGGTGGCTGCGCTGAAGGGGACGAATTCGGCGCCGGGGGGCAAGGCTACGTCACCGTCCACACCGGCCTGCCGCGCTAGGGCGACGATGCTCTTGCCTTCCGGAGTCTCGTCCGGCAATGACGAGAGGAGGGCGGCGCGGCGCAGCGCCTCGGCAGTGACCCCCTTCGCGGGGATGAACTCACTGGCCAGCCGGTTGCCGAAGGTGATGGTCCCCGTCTTGTCCAGTAGGAGCGTGTCGACATCACCGGCCGCCTCGACCGCCCGCCCGGACATGGCCAGGACGTTGAAGCGCGTCACGCGGTCCATGCCGGCGATGCCGATGGCAGAGAGCAGGCCACCGATGGTGGTCGGGATCAGGCAGACCAGAAGCGCGATCAGGATGGTGCTGGAGATGGCGCCGCCCGCGTAGACGGCGAAGGGCTCTAGCGTCACCACGGCCAGCAGGAAGATGACGGTCAGTCCGGCCAGCAGGATGGTGAGTGCGATCTCGTTGGGCGTGCGCTGGCGCTTCGCTCCCTCTACCAGCGCGATCATCCGGTCGAGGAAGGTCTCGCCGGGATTGGAGGTGATGCGCACCTTGATCCAGTCGGAAATAACTTGGGTGCCACCGGTCACGCTGGAGCGGATGTCAGTGCCCGGCTCCTTGAGGACGGGCGCGGACTCGCCGGTGATGGCCGCCTCGTTGACGTAGGCGACTCCTTCGATGACCTCGCCGTCGCCGGGGACCAGGTCGTCCGTTTCCACGAGCACTACGTCGCCCTTGCGCAGCTCCGTCGAGCTCACGCTCCGCGGCGCCTTCGTGCTCGCGCCGCGCGTCTCGCCGGCGCGTGTCAGGAGCTTGGCGCGGGTCTCCTGGCGCGTCCGCCGCAGCGTGTCGGCCTGGGCCTTGCCGCGTGCCTCCGCCACCGCCTCGGCGAAGTTGGCGAAGAGTACGGTGAACCACAGCCAGAGGGCGATCTGCCCCGTGAAGAGCGGCGAGCCGGCCGTGGCCGCTCCACCGAACAGCCCGCGCATGAACTCGATCGTGGTGATGACGCTGCCGACCTCGACCACGAACATCACTGGGTTACGGAGCATCTGGCGCGGGTCGAGCTTTCGGAAGGCGTCGCCGCCGGCCTGGCGCAGCATGTCACGGTCGAAGGCGATGCCGCCGCGTCGCCTGGCGCCGGCGATGCGCTTCATGCTTTCGGACAGCGCCGCCTGCTCAGCTGTCTTCTCCGGCGGCAACGGCGATTCCTCCTGCCGTCGCTGCAGTGGCGGTTCTTGTGTTTGCATCTTTGCTCTTTCCTAGTTCCGATTCAGTGGGCGGCGTGGGCAGGTGGGGGGAGTGGCCCCCTCTCTGCCTTCGGCATCTCCCCCCAATCCTGAGGCTGTTGGCCATTCGAGGATGCCGCGCCGACGGTGAGATCAGGGCGTATAGCAATACGCCCCTACCAGATGCGGCCGGCGGCGGTAGGGGCGTATTGCTATACGCCCTGGTCACCGCACCAGCCGAATCTCGCCTATGACCAACAGCATCAATTCTGGGGGAGAGCGGTGGCGGGAGCAGCAACGCCATCACTGGCCTGTCCCAGGCTGACGACGTCAATCTGTGTCGCAGGCAACACTGCCGTCGCGGCTCCCCCCACCAACGGTCCATCAGAACGTCTTCCCCGCGACCAGTTGCAACTGGTCGACGATCGGACCCAGCGAGAGCGCCGGGAAGTAGGTGAGCGCGCCGACGATCAGGACCACGCCGACGACCAGTCCGGTCCAGAGCGGGCCGGTCGTCGGGAAGGTCCCCAGACTCGGCGGGATCTTTTTCTTGGCCGCCAGCGAGCCGGCCAGCGCCATCAGCGGCACGATCATGAGGAACCGCCCGATCAGCATGGCGAAGCCGCCGGCGACGTTGTAGAACGGTGTGTTGGCCCCGATGCCGGCAAAGGCGGAGCCGTTATTGCCCGTTGAGGAGCTGAACAGGTACAGGATCTCCGAGAAGCCGTGGGCGCCGTTGTTGGCAATGGCGCTCGTGCCAGCGGGGAGGACGCTGGCGACGCCGGTGAACAGCAGGATGTCGGCGGCCAGGATCAGCGACGCCAGCATGGCCATCTTCACCTCGAAGCTCTCGATCTTCTTGCCCAGGTACTCGGGGGTCCGCCCCACCATCAGGCCCGCGATGAAGACGGCGAGCACGGCGAACATGAGCAGGCCATAGAGCCCGGCGCCGACGCCGCCGAAGATCACCTCGCCGAGCTGGATGTTGAGCATGGGGATCATGCCGGCCAGCGGGATGTAGCTGTCGTGGAAGGAGTTCACGGCGCCGCAAGAGGTGACCGTGGTGGTGACCGCCCATAGCACAGAGAGCGGAACGCCGAAGCGCAGCTCCTTGCCTTCCATGTTGCCGCCAGTCTGTAGGGTGGACGCGGCCTGGTCCACGTGCAACCCGCCGAACAGTGGGTTGCCGCCCTGCTCGAAGCTGTACGCCACTGCCAGGCCGGCGACGACCACAACCGCCGATGCCGCCCAGAGCGTCCAGCCCTGCCGTGTGTCACCGACCATGCGGCCGAAGGTGTACAGCAGGCTGGCCGGGATTGACAGGAGCGCGAGATCCTCAACGTAGTTGGAGAGCGGCGTAGGGTTCTCGAAGGGATGCGCGGAGTTGACGTTGAAGAAGCCGCCGCCGTTCGTGCCCAGCTCCTTGATGATCTCCTGGCTGGCGACGGGACCCTGGGCGATCGTCTGCTTGGCGCCTTCCAGCGTGGTCACGTCGGTATAGCCGTTGAGGTTCTGCGGCACGCCCTGCCAGATCAGCACCAATGCGAAGACGATGGAGATCGGCAGCAGGATGTAGAGGATGCTGCGTGTCATATCCACCCAGAAGTTGCCGACGGTCCTGGCGCTGCGACGAGCAAGTCCGCGGATGAGCGCGACGGCGATGGCCATGCCGGTGGCCGCCGAGACGAAGTTATGCACGGCCAGCCCGGCCATCTGGCTGAAGTAGGACATCGTCGTCTCGCCGCCGTAGTTTTGCCAGTTGGTGTTGGTGGTGAAGCTCACCGCGGTGTTCCAGGCCAGCCCAGGATCGAGCGTGCCTTGCCCGGCGGGATTGAACGGCAGGAACTGCTGCAGCCGCAAGATGGCGTAGAGCAGCAACAGCCCCACACCGTTGAAGAGCAGCATGGCGATGCCGTAGATTTTCCAGTCGTGCTCTTGCGTCGCGTCGATGCCGCAGACGCGGTAGATCACCCCTTCCATCGGCCGGAGCGCCGGGTCGAGCCAGGTGCGTTTCCCCTCGTAGACCGCGGTCATATACGTGCCAATCGGCTTGGTCAGCAGCAGCAGCACGACCAGGAAAAGGGCGATCTCGCCGATGCCGGTGGGGGTCAACTTAGGTGTCCTTTCAGGACCACGCGTCCGTTAGAACTGCTCAGGGCGCAACAATGCCACGAGGAGGTACACCAGGATCAGCACGGACACGATGCCGTAGACGATGTACTCAATTGACATTGGACACTCCTTCTTACTTGGTGGAGATCCGTCGCTACAGCCGGCCACAACCGGCGAGGTAGACGACGCTCACCGTGAAAAACACGACGGTGAGCGCCGCGAACAAGATGTCGGCCATCAGTCAAAATCCTCCTGCTCATGGGGGCGTCCGTCAGAACTCACCATGTCCACGGGTGTGGAGTCGCCCCGGACGAGACGCAACAACGATTCGAGCGGAAACGGCTTCGACAGGTACGCGACTGGTCGGAACTCTGCTAGGCGGCTCGGCACGATGCGCACCGCTGAGACGACGACGGTGGGCACCTCGATCCCCTGACTTCGCAGGGTGCGCAAGACATCCCAACCACTCTGATCCGGCAGGTTGATGTCCAGCAACATGAGGTCGGGCCGCTCGTTGAGCACCGCCTGCACGGCGTCCGCCGCCGTTGCCACGTCCCGTACTTGGTGTCCCCGCGCCGTCAGGTTGCGGACGACGACCTGCCGCAGTCGCGCTTCGTCCTCGACGACCAGGACGCGGCGATACATCAATGTCGCCCCAATCCATCGTCGGCTCGGCGCCGGCGCCGCGGACCCGCTTCTGTCCGCTCCAGGCACTCAGTATCGCTGCGAACTGGTCAACGGCGGATCAACGCGCTGGCGCTGCCGGTCAATAATTCCTCAATGATTGGGAAACCGGTTGGTGGGGCCGTCAACCTCACCCCCGGCCCCTCCCCTACGAAGGGAGGGGAGCCTCCACGTTAGGTCTGGCGCCCTTCTTGGCAGCACCAATGGTGGCTGTCTTGAGTGCGACGATCCTCCCCGTCCAAGCTCCCCTCCCTTCGTAGGGGAGGGGCCGGGGGTGAGGTTTACTAGGGCCTACCGCTCGTCGGACAGCAGTCGGTAGCCGACACCCGGCTCGGTCAGGAGGTAGCGTGGCTTCTGGGGATCGGCTTCCAGCTTGCGGCGCAGGCGGGCGATGTAGACGTGCAGGTAATGGCCTTCCGAGCCGTACTCGGGGCCCCAGGCCTGACGTAGGAGCATCTGGTCGGTTAGGACCTTGTCCGGATGGGCAACGAAGACCTTGAGCAGCTCGTACTCGGTAGGGGTGAGATGGACCTCCTTGCTGCCAACCGTCACACGTCGATGCTCGACGTCGACTTCAAGGTCGCCGGTGCGAAACACGGCGGCCGTGCCACGTGGCGGGCGGACGGCGTGGCGCAGGGCCACGCGGATGCGCGCCAGGAGCTCATCCACTCCGAACGGCTTGGTGAGGTAGTCGTCCGCGCCGAGGTCCAGGGCGGCAACCTTGTCGCGCTCGGCGCCGCGCACGGAGAGGATGATGATGGGAGTGCTGCTGTCGGACCGGATGTGCCGGAGGATCTCCAGTCCGTCCCGGTCCGGCAAGCCGAGATCCAGCAGGATGAGGTCGGGGCGCCGCTGGCGCTGCGTCGCAAGAGCTTCCTGAGCGTTCGTGGCCGTGTCGACCTGGAAACCGTGACGGGTTAGGTTGGTGCGCACCGCGCGGACGATGGCCGGTTCGTCGTCCACGACGAGGATGCGGGCGCCTTCCGGACGGCTCATGCTGCCGGCTCTCCTGGCGCGACGGCAACCGCCGCTGAGAGGGGCAACGTAAAGGCGAAGCGAGCGCCTCCTTGCGGGCCGTTCTCTGCCCAGAGATGTCCGCCGTGCGCTTCGATCAGCCCTTTCGCCACCGCGAGTCCGACGCCCGTACCTTGGGGCCGTGGTCCGGGACGGTCGACGCGATAGAACGGGTCGAAGAGGCGGGGCAGCGACTCGGCGGGAATGCCGGGGCCGCGATCGGCCACCGCCACTTCGATCTCGTCGCCTTGGTGTTTGATGGAAAGTGCGATAGGGGTGCCGGACGGCGTGTACTTGGCGGCGTTCTCGACGAGGTTGGAGAGCACCTGATCGATCTCCACGTAGTCCAGCGACACGGGCGGCAGCTCCTCCGGCACGTCGACGCTGACGGGATGGCCTGCCGTGATCGGACGCAGCCGGCCCAGCACGTCCTCAAGCAGCGCGCTCAGGTCATACCAGCCCTTGTCTGGCCGCAAATGACCGGCCTCGATGCGCGACAGGTCGAGCAAGTTGCCGACGATCCGATCGAGACGTTGCGCTTCTTCCTCGATGGCCTCCGCGAACTCCTGCCGCTCGCCATCCGTCCAATGCACGTCCTGTTGTCGCAAGCTTCCGGCCGAGGCGATGATCGAGGCGAGGGGAGTCCGCAGGTCGTGGGACACCGCGTTGATCAGGGCCGATTTCAGCTCGTCGGTGCGGCGCAGAATTTCGGCCTCGGTCGCCTGCAGCGCCAGGCGAACCCGCTCCGCGGCCAATCCCAGTTGGCCGCTCACCGTCGTGAGGAGTCGCGTGTCGGCCGAACTAAAAGGAGCGCCATCCGCTGGCCGGACCAGCAAGAGTGCTCCCACGCGTTGCTCCCGAACGGTTACCGGCACCAGGTGTACCCGGCCGGGCGCCGGCACGTAGGGCTGTCCCGGTCGTCGCGACGGCACGATCCGGACCCAATGGCCAGGCGTCCCACGCTGAGCCCCAATGGGCGCCTTACCCACGGTCAGCCGATCCGCCGGGAGCCGAGCGGTTGTGCGCAGAAAGGCCAGCGCATCCGGTTCCCCCACCTCAGCGCGCACGGCATCGTGATCGCCGCCGGGCAGGTCAATCACCACCGCGGACAGCGTCAGCTCGGTCCGTAGCCGATCGGCGACCGCTTGCAATGCGGCGACGAAGTCGCGCTCGCTTATCAGCCGGACCACGTCGTAAAGGACAGCAGCCTCGCGCTCGCGCTGCTCGGCCTCGAGGGCGCGGCGTCGTACCGCGGCGGTGAGCTGCCCGGTGACGATGGCGGTCAAGAGGAAAAGCAAAAGTGCCACCCATTCGTCGGGATTGCTGACGGTGATGGCGTGCAGCGGCTCGACGAAGAACCAATCAAAGGTGAGAAAGGCGGCCAATGAGGCCAGGACGGCTGGGCCGCGACCATAGGCGATGGCGACGGCGAATACCCCGATCAGGTACAGCATCGAGATGTTGGCGATGCGGGCGCCGCCAAGCGCCAGGCCAATGAACAGACTCACCAACGTGACGGCGGCGAGCGCCGCCAGATAGCCTGCCCAGCGCGCGGCGATCAGGACTCGTAGCGAGTGCGGCGCCTTCATGGTCTCTATCTTGCCACGCCTGGGCCAAGCCCGGTAGCGAGGTATTATTCGGCACGGTGATCCCGATAACAGCCAGACGCGGAGGGTCGGTGCGATCGGCGGATGCACCCGGAGTCGCGGCCGGGGAGCCTGGGGCTCAAGCTCCAGGCTAAGATTACCAAGCCGGCTCAAGCCGGCTGGGGACGATGGCCGGCCGCGTTTGGACGGTCCAGCCGCCTTGAGGCGGCTTGGTAATCTTAGCCTGCTCCTTTAGGGGCAGGCGCGCCGGACGCAGCCTGACATCCGGCGGCATTTAGGCTATGGCGTACGTGCCCGAAAAAGTGCGTCGGAAATCGGACCTCCCGTGCATCATGGTAGGAAAAGGGGGTATTGTCCGTGCCGGAGCTGGCCGCGAGTATTGATGAGCAGGATTCCGCGCTATCGTCGGAGCGGGGCCGGCTCGTCCGGCTCTGCACCCGGCTCACCGGCGATCGCGACGTCGCCGAAGATCTGACACAGGAGGCGCTGCTCAAGGGCTGGCGGCATGCGCAGCAGCTCCGCGACAGCGAGCGGCGAGCGCAGTGGGTGAGCGCCATCGCCAGGAACGAGTGCCGGCGCTGGCTCCAGCGGCGAAATCGCGACCTGCTCCACCTCGCCGAATCGGCAATACGATCAGATGCGGACGAGCCGGGTACTGAGGGCGAGCCGGCTGACGACTACGACTTGGAAGTGGAGCTGGAGCGTGACGAGCTGGCCACGTTGCTCGACCGGGCGATGGCGGCGCTCCCGTCCGAGACTCGCCGAGTGTTGGTCGAGCGATATGTCCACGAGTCGCCGCAGGCGGAGATCGCGCGACGCCTGGGGCTAAGCGAAGGAGCGGTTGAGGCCAGGATTCAGCGCGGAAAGCTCACCCTGCGCCGCGTCCTAACATCAGACTTGCGGCAGGACGCCGCTGCCTACGGTCTCATCCCTGAATACGACGGCGGCTGGCAGCAGACGCGCATCTGGTGTCCCATTTGTGGCCGGTGTCGTCTAACCGGCCGTTTTGAGGAGGACCGCGGCCAACTGCAACTGCGCTGTGCTCGCTGCTGCGGCGGTATCTGGGGGGCCATCACCAACGGAGGGGACGCTCGACTGTTCCATGGCATCCATGGCTTTCGCGCTGCGCTAAACCGGGTGATCAACGTCGCAGCCGAGCACTATCGCCTTGGCCCAGTGAACCGGACGATTCCCTGCTTCGACTGCGGGCGTCGAACGCCGATCCGAGTGACCCGCCTGCACCAGGAGCCACCCGTGCCTTTGCAGGGCCGATACTTTGTGACCGAACGGTGTCCGGCCTGCGGCTGCCACTCCGAAAACCTCCTCGTCGCACACGGAATGTACCTTCCGGAGGGTCGCCGGTTCTGGCGTGACCATCCCCGACTCGTGCTGCTTCCGGAGCGAGTTGTGGAAACGGACGGCGGTCGCGCGCTCGTCTCGGGCTTCCAAGATGTGACCGGAAGTGCCAGGCTGGATGTGGCGCTCTCGCTGGACACGTTACAGGTCATCGGGGTGTATGGTGGCGGCGGTGGTTAGCACAACCAATTGCGGCAGCCAGGGGCCGCTTGCCGTGGACGTACGCGACCTCACCAAGCGCTTCAAGAGCGGCAAGTCCGAGACGCTGGCCAACGACGCGCTCTCGCTGCAGATCAAGCGCGGCGAGGTGTTCGGCTTGCTTGGCCCGAATGGGGCCGGCAAGACCACACTGGTGTTGCAAGTGCTCGGACTGCTCACCCCGACATCCGGGAGCATCACGGTCGAGGGTGTCGATGTCGTGGCCCACCCGGAGCAGGTGAAAACGTTGGCCGGCTATATGCCACAGACTCGCCTGGCCATGCACAACATCGAGGTGGAGCGTGCGCTGTATATCACTGGCCGGCTGCGTGGCCTCGCCGATGGGGTAGCACGCAAGCAGGCAGAGGAGCTGATCGAGCACCTGGAGCTAGGCGAGCACCGTCGGAAGTTCGTGAGTCGGCTCTCTGGGGGGCTGACCCGGGTGGCCGCGTTCGCTCTCGCGCTCATGGGGAAGCCGCGGCTGGTGGTGTTCGATGAGCCAACCAACGAGCTCGACCCGGTGCGGCGCCGCGTTGTCTGGGACACCATTCGCGACCTCAACCGTCGCCGCGACGTCACCTGCATCGTCGTCACTCACAACGTCCTGGAGGCGGAACGCGTGGTGGAGCGGGTCGCCATGGTGGACCACGGCCGGGTCGTCGCGCTCGGCACGCCGGGCGAGCTAAAGGCGCGTCTGGGCGAAGAGGTTCGGCTGGAAGTGGTGCTCAAGCCGGAGGTCGCCCAGCATGGCCGTTTGGAGCCGGCGAGGGAGCGCCTCGCCACGCTCGGAACGGTCGTGGACTTGCGGCCGGGGCACTATGCGGTCTTCATCCACCGGCATGGCGTTGGCGGCGCAGTGGATGCGCTACTCAGGGATATGGAGGGGATGTTAGACGACTTCCGGCTGGCTCCGCCCTCGCTGGAGGACGTGTACATCCACCTGGCCGGACAGAAGCTGGAAGGGTAATAGCAATGGCGCTGCTCGGACGATACTGGCTAGAGTTCCGTTACCTCTTCCTGGTCCAGATCCTGGAGCAGCGCGGCTGGCTGGTTGGCACGATCCTGTTCACCTCGATCTTCCCGCTCATGCTCGTCTTCGGTCTGGGCCGCATAGGGATCGGGCAGACCGCGGAGACCCTCGCCTACGTTATTACCGGTTCCACGGTCGTGTCATTGACGACCGTCGGCATCACCATGCTGGCCCAGGACCTCGGCAACGCCAAGGAGCGCGGCGACTTCCTCTATTACGCTTCCTTGCCGATCAGCAAAGCCGTCTTCTTGCTGGCGCTGATCGCCAGCAAGCTCCTGATTCAGCTACCCGGCATCGCGGTATCGCTGATCGGCGGCAGCCTGCTCTACCGGTTTCACCTCGCCCCCAATCCCCTGCTCTTCCTGATCATCCCACTCGCCGCCGTATCGATCTCGGGGATCGGAGCGGCGCTGGGCATGCTTTCGCCGAACTTCCAGGCCACCAACGTGCTCTCCCAACTGATCCTCTTTATCGTGATGTTTGCCTCGCCGGTGTACATCGCCGCCAGCGCGCTGCCCTTGCCGGTCCAGGTGTTCGGGCTGCTCCTGCCGCCGACCTACGCTGCGGACGCGCTGCGCCGCGCCATCGCGGGCGTGACCGACGGCCGGCTCGCGCTCGACCTACTGGTGCTCTTCGCCTGGGCCGTTGCATCGCTGGGTGGCGTCACGCGCGGGCTGAAGTGGCGGCTGAAGTAACATGACCGTGTAGCTGCCGAGGAGACTATGGCACGGCGCGACAACGGGAGATATATCGGTGAATGACACCCTCAAGTATCAACTCAGCATCGCTTGGTCGGAGAGAGATGCTGCTTACGTCGCGAGTGTCCCCAACCTTCCTGGCTGCATGGCCCATGGCAGGACTTACGAAGGGGCGCTCGCCAACATTCAAGATGCAATGCGCCTGTGGGTTGATACCGCCAGTGAGGACGGTATACCGATTCCGGAACCCGATCGCGACGTTGCATGGGTGTAGCTGAAGCCTCACCTATCTTGGCCCTCCCCGCGAGGATGACAAGGGGCTGGTGTTCGAGTGGAGTGCGCCCGTCCGCGTGGCTGGGCGCACTTGAACGCACCGAACGGACGGTGTCGTACAATCTGGCCGGCGATGAAGGAGGCCATCTGGCAATGCCGCTGGGGACGGACCCTCACCCCCTACCCCTCTCCCGCAAGCGGGCGAGGGGAGACGAAGGCCGGGTGCGGCGATTGGAGAGCCCTGTAGTGCTGCGCGAGCGCGCCCGAGAGCTCCGGCAGGAGGTCAATCCAGTCGAGGCAGTGCTGTGGTCACAACTGCGGGACCGGCGCTTTCGAGGGCTGAAGTTCCGCCGGCAATATGTCCTCGGCCCGTTCATTGCCGACTTCTACTGTGCGCAGCATCGTTTGGTGGTGGAGCTTGATGGTGCGACCCACGAAGGCCCCGGCGGTCAAGGCCGAGACCGGGAACGCGATGCCTGGATGGTTGGACATGGAATTCGCGTCGTGAGGTTACCCGCGGCCATTGCTGCACTCGAAGCGGCAATCGATTCGCATCAATCGCTATGGAACCGTTGCGAGAAATAGTAAAGGCAAAGTAGTCTCGCTGGAGGACGTTGAGAATCCGGGTTCTGTCGCGCAGTAGTTGCCGTTGGAAGCCCCTCTCCCGCCGAGCGGGAGAGGGGGTAAGGGGTGAGGGCCCGCCACCATGAAAGTCACCCGCGTCGTTGCCGCGCCGGACGTGGCTCCGCCACGAGAAGACCCTATCCGCGATGCCTTGCAGGTGCTCGACGGCGGTGGGACCGTGCGAGTGCGCATCGAGACAGACGATGGCATCGCCGGCGAGTCGTCGACCGGCTTCGGCCGCCTGCGCGGCGCTGTCCCCACGCTGACAGCGATGATAGAGCAGGAACTGGCGCCGGAGGTGGTGGGCGAAGACCCGTTCCTGGTGCGGCGCATCCGCGAGAAGCTGTGGCGGCTGACCGAGTACCACGGCACAACCGGGCTGGCCTGCTTCGGTGTCTCGGCTATCGACCTGGCGCTGTGGGATCTGATGGGCAAGGCGCTGGACCAGCCGGTCTGGCGGCTGCTCGGCGCCCACCGCGACCGCGTGCCGGCCTACGTCATGGTCGGCTGGCTGAACTACGACCTCGACCGGCTTCGCGCGGTTTGCACGCAGGCGATGGAGCAAGGCTTCCGTGGGGTCAAGATCAAGGTTGGCGCGCCGACGCTGGAGGAGGATGTCCGGCGAATTGAGACGACCAGGGCAGCGATCGGCGCCAACGGCCTGCTGATGGTCGACGCCAATCAGGTGTTCAGCCGCACCGAGGCGATACGCCGTGGTCGGGTCTACCAGCAGATGGGCTGCTATTGGTTCGAAGAGCCGTTGCCGGCGGACGACGTTGCCGGTCTGGGAGAGCTCGCCGCCGCGCTGGACATTCCCATCGCCTCGGGCGAGAACAACTTCGGCAAGCGGCAGTTCCGCGAGCTATTCACCCAGAAGGCCGTTGACGTGGTGCAGCCCGACCTGCGCCGGGCCGGTGGCGCGACGGAATGCCTGGAGATCGCGGCCATGGCCGACGCCTTCGGCGTGCCCTACGCCTCGCACGGCGGCGGAGCGCACCTGCATTTTCTGGCGGCGATGCCGAACTGTCTACTCATGGAATCGGGCGTGCTCCCCCCAGGGTCTTCGGTGAAGCTGATCGACGGCTGCTACCCGCTGCCGCATGGGCCGGGCCTGAGCAGCCGCTGAACGGTCGAGACGGTCGCTCCTTGTGCCCGGCGAATAAATTCGCGGGCTACAACCTGCGAAGTCCGCCTGCGCGGACTCTCGGGCCCGTATGCGTACCGCATTGGCCGGACCCGGCCTGCGAGAAGCGAAGCGTCGGGCTTTGCCGCATGGTAGCCCGCTAATTTATTCGCCGGGCACACGGTCACTACCCCGCCGCGCGCTAGGTTTTCAGCCGGGCGATGGCCTGGCCGTGCAGGTAGCCCGGCATCATCTGCATTAGCTCGATGCGATTGCCGTCGTGATCGGTGACCCAATACTGCAAGTTGCCATCGCGCCCTTGACGGGGCGGGTTCGGACCGCGGGGCAGGCCGCGCGCCTCAATGTCGGAGACGGTGCGCTCCAGGTCGTCGACGGTGAGCTGCACATGGCGGTAGCTCCCGCGATTGCCGGAGAAGTCCTCCGCCGTGCCGGGCTTAGGGAACAGCTCCAGAAACTGCTGGTTGCCGAGGTACACAAACGTGATCCAGGGCTTGCCGTCGCGGTCGATGTCGAAGGCCCGTTGCAAGCCCAGCAGGTCACAATAGAAGCGAAGCGACTGCTGCAAGTCGCGCACCCGAAACGCGGCATGTCCCAAGCCGGTGATCAAGGTTGATCCCTCCGATTCCAAAGGCCAGCTGGAATGGTGTAGCTGGCGTCGCAATCATATCGGACCCTCGCTTCAACGGTTACTGGCACACGGCTCGCTGATCACGCCCTACAATGACAAGGGCAATACATAGGAGGTCCCGATGTCGCCCGCGAGCACAACGCCAACGTCTTCGTCCCTTACGCAGCGCCCGGCCTGGAAAGCGCTGGAGGCGCACTACCGCGAGATCCGCGACGCTCACCTGCGCTCGCTGTTCGCTGACGATCCCCGGCGCGGCGAGCGATTCAGCGCTGAAGCGGTCGGACTGTACCTCGACTATTCCAAACACCGCGTCACTGACGAGACGATCCGTCTGCTGCTGCGACTCGCCGAGGAATGCCGGCTGCGCGAGCGCATCGAGGCCATGTTCGGGGGCGAGACGATCAACGACACTGAGCAGCGCGCGGTGCTGCACGTGGCGCTGCGCACGCCCAAGGGGGAGCGGATCCGCGCCGATGGCGTCGATGTCGTTCCCCAAGTACACGCCGTGCTGGACAAGATGGCGGATTTCGCCAACCGGGTGCGGAATGGCGAGTGGAAAGGGCACACCGGCAAGCGCATCCGCAACGTCGTCAACATCGGCATCGGCGGCTCCGACCTGGGTCCGGTCATGGCCTATGAGGCGCTCAAGGGTTACAGTGAGCGCGACATGACCTTTCGCTTCGTCTCCAACGTGGACGGCACCGACTTCGCCGAGGCAACGCGCGACCTAGATGGCGAGGAAACGCTGTTCATCATCTCCTCCAAGACCTTCACCACGCTGGAGACGATGACGAACGCCCGCAGCGCCCGCGAGTGGAGTCTCAAGACCCTCCGCGACGAGCGCGCGGTGGCAAAGCACTTCGTCGCCGTGTCGACCAACACCGATGCCGTAGCCAAATTCGGCATCGACACGGCCAACATGTTCGAGTTCTGGGACTGGGTCGGCGGCCGCTACTCGATGGACTCGGCGATCGGCCTCTCGACGATGCTGGCGATCGGGCCGGAGCACTTCGGCGACATGCTGGCCGGCTTCCACGCCATGGATGAGCACTTCAGAAGGACACCGTTTGAGCGGAACCTGCCCGTGCTGATGGGCCTGCTCAGCGTTTGGTACAACGACTTCTTCGACGCCCAGACGGTCGCGGTCCTCCCCTACGACCAGTATCTCAAGCGCTTCCCTGGCTACCTTCAGCAGCTCACCATGGAGAGCAACGGCAAGCACGTCACCCTTGGCGGCTCGCCGGTCGACTATCAGACGGGGCCGATCTTCTGGGGCGAGCCGGGCACCAATGGCCAGCACTCCTTCTACCAGCTCATCCACCAGGGGACCAAACTGATCCCCTGCGACTTCATCGGCTTCTGCCAGACCCTGAACCCGCTCGGCAATCACCACGACCTGCTCCTGGCCAACGTGTTCGCGCAGACGGAGGCGCTGGCGTTCGGCAAGACGGTGGAGGAGGTCAAGGCGGAAGGGACGCCGGACTGGCTGGCGCCGCACCGCGTCTTCGAGGGTAATCGCCCGACGAGCACGATCCTGGCCGAGCGGCTGACGCCGGAGACGCTGGGCACGCTGGTGGCGCTCTACGAGCACAGCGTCTTCACGCAAGGCGTGATCTGGGACATCGACTCCTTCGACCAGTGGGGTGTCGAGCTGGGCAAGGTGCTGGCGCAGCGCATCATCCCGGAGCTGTCGGACGCCGAGGAACCGGCCCTCCGGCACGACAGCTCGACCAACGCGCTCATCCGTCGCTATCGGCGGCTGCGCGGCGTCTCGTCGAGGAGTTAGGCGGCGTCTGCCACTATCCGGGGTGGACAAGGACGTACCGCAACACGTCGCCGGCCGCCGGATGGGCGCTGTCCGCGTCGGTACCGCTTGGTCAGGCGTAGCTTTCCAGCTTGAGCACCAAGGCATGCAGGTCGTCGATCTGCCCATTGATGGCCTCAGCTGTGGCACCCATATCGTGCTTCGTGGCGCGATGGGAGCCGGGGCCCTGGATATACTCATTGACGAGCTGTAGCACCTGATCCAACGACTCCTGAATGCCGGCAATGTGCTGGATTTGGGACTTCTGGCGGGCACGCTGAACACTCTCTGTCACGACGACGCTCTCCGTTCCCTTGGCCACTCCGGGAATGGCCAGTCCTGGACCGGAGTTATCGCAAGTACCGCGCCAAACCATGACGCAGCGGGATCGCTTGTGCTGGAGTGAGGAGTAGGCAATGATCTACCGAGATGACCAAATAGGGCGACGGTGCTGCTCTTGGCACGCCTTAGCGTCTGGCCGCGAGTTGCAGCATAGTGAGGGGGTGGCGGATGCAAGCAGGAGACTCGGGGCGCCAGCGTCAGATAGTCCTCGCCTGGCTGCGCAGCGGCCAGTCGGAGCACAATGCCGCAGCGGCCGGCGTGCCGGCTGCCACGCTCGAACAGTGGCGCGATGCCTACTTCCAGTCCAAGCTGCCGCCACTCGCGGGTGACGTGTCGGCGGCAGTGAACGCGGCGGTGTCGATCCGGCGCGACGAGTGGGGTGTCGCCCACATCCGTGCCTCCAGCGCGAGCGACGTGTTCTTTGGCCTTGGCTACGCCATGGCTCAGGACCGGCTCTGGCAGCTCGACTACCAGCGACGGCTGGCGAGTGGCAGGCTGGCTGAGGTGCTCGGACCGCGATCGCTTGCCAGCGACCTGGTGATGCGCACGCTGGGGATGGCCGCGGCCGGCGAGCGCGGCTGGCTGCTGGCCTCCGAAGAAGAGCGCCGGCTGCTGGAGTCCTTCACCGCGGGCATCAATCATTGGAGGCAGACGGCGATTTCCGCAACGCCCCCCTTGCTGCCGGTAGAGTACGAGCTGCTGGAATACGAGCCGGCTCCCTGGCAGCCGGTCGACGCCATTGCCGTGTGGAAGCACCGCTGGTGGCTCCTCACCGGCCGCCTCGAACCCGTCGTCGTAGACGATGTCGCGAGGCGCATCCTCCCGCCAGAGCTGGCCGCGGCCTATTTTCAAGGCGAAGCGGCCGACGAGACTATTGTGCCGGAGCTGCCATCTACGTCCACATTGGGCGAGATTCCGGGCAGCGGTGCGGACGAAGGCAGCAACAACTGGGCCGTCGCAGGAAGCCGTTCCACCACCGGCAGTCCCGTCCTCTGCGGCGATCCGCACAACGCCTTCGGACTGCCCAGCCAGTGGTTCGAAGTGCAGCTCACCTGCCCGGAGTTCGACGCCGCCGGCGCCGTGTACGTTGGCACACCCTTCCTCTATTTCGGCCGGAACAGCGAGGTCGCTTGGGCAGTGACCAACCACAGCGTGTCAATCCGCGATCTGTACCGAGAAGCGTCCCATCCGACCGATCCCGCGCTCTACCGTGAGGGACAGGGCTGGCGTCCCTTTGAAGAGGAGCGCCACGCCATCGCCGTGGGCGGAGCAGGTACGGAGGAGCTCACCGTGCGCCGGACGGTGCGCGGTCCGGTCGTCAACGAGCTGCTTCCGCTGCGTGGCCAGACTGTAGCCGGCGCCCGGGAGGCGCCGATCAGTCTGCGCTGGTACGGCGCTGAAGCGGAGTCAGGGCTGGCGGCGTCGCTGGCGCTACTCCGCGCTCGCTCCGCCGATGATGTGCTGGCGGCGTTGCGCCACTGGCCCTGTCCGCCCCTGAACTACGTCTACGCCGACCGCGCCGGGCACATCGGTTATCACGTCGCCGGCCACGTTCCCATGCGCGGCGTCAGCGGCAGCGCCATCCGCGATGCTAACGATCCAAACGCCCGCTGGGACGGCATCGTGCCCTTCGACGTTCTCCCCCAGGAGCGTGATCCCGAACGCGGCTGGGTCGCCAGCGCCAACAACGTGCCCGGGCTTCGTGACCCCTGGTACCTCTCGCTGGGGCACTGGTCGGACGGCTATCGCTACCGGCGCATCCGCACACGGCTCAGCGCCAGGGAGCAGCTCACGCCGGCCGAGGTTTCCGCCATCCAGGCCGACGTAGTGAGCGGCCGCGCTGAGGAACTGCGGTCGGTGGTACTTGCCCATTTGCAACCGCTGGCCGAAACAGGCCAGCAGGCTGTGCCGGCGCTGGCGGTGCGCGTGTTGCAGCGTTGGGACGGAGCCTTCACGGTGGACAGCGTCGGCGCGACGATCTGGGCCGCATTCTGGCAGGATTGGACCGAAGCGGTTGCCCGCGCTCGCTTCCCTACCGACCTGGCCGAGCTGGTCGCGTCGGAGGTGGGTGGCGTGGCCAATCATCTCCTGCGCCACCCGTCCGTGCCGTGGTCTCCTCAGGAGGCTACCGCCGACGTGGTACGGCGCGCCTTCAGAAGCGCCGTCGAGCGGCTAGCCGCGGCCAGCGGGCCTGACCCGACGACGTGGCTGTGGGGCAGCCTGCACACGCTCGAGCATGCCCACCCACTGGCCGAGCGCTTCGGCCTACGCTCGCTCTACAACGTCGGACCGTCCCCCACGTCCGGCGGGCCGACCGTGCGTGCCGCCGGCTACCGTCGCGGTCCACCTTTTCCTGTGCTGTCCGGCGCGACCTACCGTCACGTCTCCGACCTTAGCCGGCCCGACAAACTGGACACGATCCAGACCGCCGGGCAGAGTGCGCAGCTCGGCAGCCCGCACTACGCTGACCAGGCGCCCCTCTGGCTGGCCGACCAATTCCACCCGCTGCACATGTCCGAAGCCGACGTGGCCGCGCACACCATTGGTGAGACCAGGCTGCTGCCGGTGTGCTAAGCATCCGCTGGTGTGTTCGTGCCGGGGAACCTCACCACCACTCCTCTCCAGACCTCACCAGCCTACCGTACCGCGGAGAGGAGGAACGACAACGGACGCGTGGGCTCGAATCTTGCCGCGGATGCTTAGCGGTGCAGATGCACCGGTTAGGCAGCATCCTTCTTCAGCAGATAGACCGCCGGCGCCAGCTTGCCCAGAAGGATGAACGGAAACCAGAGGGCGTCGGCTAGCGCCTGCTCGTAGAGCGCGTCCCCGTACTTCCGAACGAAGCTGTCCCGCCCGCGCAGCAGCCGGGAGGCATATAAGCCGGAGCGGGGGCTGTGCTCGCCATGCTCGATATCGTACTCCCGCCATTCGCCGCCGATCACGTCCTTCTGCTCGATGTGGAAGCCGGCGTCGAGGAATGCTTGCTCGGCGTGCTCCGGTCGGTTCCTCGCGATCTCCAGCGCTAGTTCCTCTGGCGCGGCGCCCAGGCCACGGTATAGCCGCTCGGCCTCCCGTGGCTCCAGGAACTCGCCGGCGAACGTCTTGTACACCAGCATCCTCCCGCCGGGCCGCAGGATGCGGTAGCACTCCCGCACGGCGGGCGGGATGGGGAAGCCGTCGCCCAACATGTCGCGGCACCAGATGAAATCGACGCTTCCGGACTCGACCGGGATGTCCAGGATTGAGGCCTTTCGGACAGTTATTCGCTGTTCCAAGCCCGCGGCCTTGACTGCCTCCATCGTGGTCGCCAGCAGACTCGGCACGAGGTCGATGGCCAGGATCTGGGAGGGCGTGCGCTCGGCGAGCCGGCAGGCCGCCCAGCCCGTGCCGCAGCCCACGTCGAGGATCGTGCTCTCAGGACCAAGGCCCAGCTCGCTCACCATTTCAAACAGCATGTCCGGGCTTCGTGGGTGAAAGCCCTGCTCCAGCTCCTGCTCGAACTGCTTGCTCTCCGGGGTCGAGGTATATCGCTCCTCAAGCGTCAGCGTCGTGAATTCTCCAGCGTTGGTCATGTGTTGTCCCTTCTCATCATCCTCGGTAAAGCAGCAGTTAGAACAAGGTAGCCGGCTCAAGCAGGAGAAGGTCGTCACGTTGTTGCCGCTGTAATGCGGGCGTGAAGCTGGATCGGCTCGCCAGCACCCACAACGGCGCCTGTTCGATTGGAAGCTTTTGTGCCTTTCCCTGCAGCGCATGCAGGGTCCGCTCGTCGACTGGCGCAGTCGTCCACGTGCACTCGCCGACCACGGTGGCGTGCCCGCGCCAGAGGCCCACGATATCGATCTCATCCTTCCCATCCCACCAGCGACCAAGCTGGGCGAACCTGGCGCGGAATGCGTCGGCGGCAAGCTGTCGCCAGAGGTGCTGGCGGCATGCTTCCTCCCAGGTCGTCCGTGCCACAAACTCATCCAGCGTAGGTCGGACTTCTCGCTCCCAGATCTCCGCGCTCTTTCCCAACTGCAGAAAGGATTGGAAGGGCGAGACGTAGCGGTACCAGAAGCGCAAGTAGGGGTCTGCCAGCCGATAGAGCACGCGCTGGGTCCGTGGCTGCTCGGCCTCCGTCACCGGTGTCTCGCGACGAATGAAGCGCAGCTCGAGCAGACGCTGCAAATGGTCGAAGATCTCGTTCGCGCTGTGCCGGCCTACTGCTCGGGCGATGTCGCTGGGCCGCTCCTCTCCCGTGGCGATGGCTCGCAGGATGGAGCTGTAGAGCGCCTCGTGATGGAACTCAGTCCGCAGCAACTCCTCGGCCTCCCGAAACAACACGTGACCAGGTGAGAGGACGGTGCTGATAAGGTTCGCGGATAGGCCTTCGGACGGGTCGACGTGCCGTAGATAGGCCGGGATGCCGCCGAAGCAGGCGTAAGCGCGGATTCGATCAGCCGGCCCCAGGTTAGGAAAGAAGGAGGAGGCGTCTTGGTAGTCGAAGGGATGGATCGGCACTTGGGCAGTCCGGCGTCCGTGCAGCGCACCGCCATAGCCGGTAAGGCCCTCCATAAAGGAGAAGCCTGATCCGGCCAGCACCAACATGATGTTGGCGGTCTGGTGGACGCGATCCCACCAGCGCTGGACCAGGGTGTCGAGCCCTGGCGTCATATCGCAGAGGTAAGGGAACTCGTCCAGGATCACCAGAAGCCGCTGCGCGCGAGACGGCTGAACGAGATAGCTTAGGGCGGCATCCCAGGTGGGAAACGGCGCCGTGCGGAGATAGTCGTCGCCCAAGATCTCGGCTGCTTCGGCCGCGAATCCCGCTAGGATGTCGCGCTCGGCGATACGGGTTCCATAGAGGTAGACGGCCCGCTTGCCGAGGGCGAAGTAGGACAGCAAGGTTGACTTGCCTACGCGACGTCTGCCCCACATGGTGACGAGCTGAGCCCCCGGCGATCGCCAGGCCCCTTCTAGCTGCGCGAGCTCGGCCGTACGATTGAAGAATGGGGTCGGCAACATCGGGTCGCGGCGCCTCCACACGGAGGTTACCATGGGCCGTCAGGTTGGAACCTGACAGGTTCCAACCTGACGGACGCCCAGACGGCAACGGGAGCACCCGCCAACCTGCACTACACCGCTGTGTGCTCGGTTCCAGCCGGACCTTTGGCCGCAACTCGCGATAGCCGGAGATGGTATATACTGAGGAACGCGTTTCTTGAGTAGGGATTTGCTGACGATCACCAAGGTCTCCGTTGCCGATGCCGACGTGGCTGCGCTGATTGCGGCGGCGCGTGAGGGCGACCACCTGGCCTATGGCGAGGTGGTGCGCCGGTACAGCGATGCGCTCTACCGTCTGGCCTTTCGTATCGTACGCGATCACGGCGACGCCGAGGACGCTTGCCAGGAAGCTTTCCTGCGAGCCTACACCCGATTAGAAACGTACGATTCGCGCTTCAGCTTCTATACCTGGCTGGCCGCTATCGTGAGCAACCTCTGCTTTCGCACGCTGCAGCGGCGCGATTGGAGGACCATCAGCGTCGACCCGGCGTTGTTGCGTGAGGCGCCGATGTTTGCCGCCGACGAGCCGGAAATGGTGCTGCTCGTGAAGGAGCGCGCCGACGTGGTAAAGGAGGCCCTGGCCCGCTTGCCCGATGCCTATCGCCAGATGGTCGTGCTGCGACACTGGCATGACCTTTCCTATCAGGAGATCGCCGATCTCACGCGGCAATCGCTGGCCACCGTCAAGACCCGCCTATACCGGGCCAGGCAGATGCTGGCCACGCAGCTCGTCGAACGGCGGACGCTCGGTGGCCTCGCCTAAGACCTCGCCGTCGCCAACTCCCCCTAGCCAACTACCGGCGAATTTCACCGACCGCGTGCTCGCCGGGCTGGACGACGCCGAACGGCGACAATCGCAGCGAGAGGTGCGCCGGCTCGCCGTTGCCATGGTGGGTATCGGCGTGGCCATCGGGCTGGTCGTGCTGGCCGCGATTCCCTTCCGCGGCCCCGGCGTCGGCACGCGCACCGTCGTGTCCTGGCTGGGCCGGGCGCTCATTGCCTTGAACACGCTAGGGCGTCAGGAGGACACGCTCCTCGCCGGCCTGCAGCTCGACCTGCTGCCGATTGGGGTCACGTTGCTGGTGCTGGTCTGCTGCCTCGCCGGCATCTGGCGACTCACCCGCTACGAGCGCCGTCCCGAGCGGCGGATGCGCCGCCGAACCTTCCTCATCCTTTTCGGTCTGAGCGCGGTGGCGTTGGCGCTCGCGCTGCTGACGCCGCTGCGTGCCTGGCAGAGCGGCGCCCTGCGCATCGGCCCCACGACGTTGCGCGATGCGGGCGCCGGAACCGTCTTGGTGCTGGGGGGGCCGGCGACTGTCACGACGGGCTTTGACGGAGGACTGTCCGTAATTGCCGGCGATGCCGTAATAAGCAGCAACGTACGGGGCGACGTCGTGACGGTGCTCGGCAACGTCGACCTGCGGTCGGGAGCAAAGGTGGAGGGTGACGCGGTGGCCGTAGGCGGGCGCGTGTACCGCGCCGCCGGCATCCCCATCGGCGGCGATGTGATCGGCAGCGCCCCTTTGCTCGCCCAGCCGGCGCGATCGGCGGCGGCGCGGATCCGTCTGGCGGTGGCGGCTTGGATTGGACTGCTCTTGCTCGGCGTGATGCTCACCGCGCTCTTTCCCTGGCCGATGCTGTTGGTAGCCGCGACGGCGAGGCGATTTTCCTGGCAAAGCTTGCTCACGGCGGCGGGGGCGGGCATCGGTCTGCTGCTCGTGATCGTCCCGCTGGCCCTCAGCGTGGCAGGACTGCCCATCGCCGTCGCGTTGCTGTTCGTGACCCTCCTGGCCTGGGCATTCGGACTCATCGCCATCGGGCTGGCTCTGGGTAGGCGCCTGATCCGCCCCTTCGGTTTCGGCCACTCCACACTGCTCGCCGCGGTATGCGGCCTCGGCCTCCTTGGCGCCGTGGCGGCCATCCCCTTCCTCGGCCCAATCCTCATCTGCGCGGCCGGCCTCCTCGGTGCAGGGGCGGCCGTCATCAGCGCGTTGGACACGGAGACGGCCGCGACCGCGCTCATCACGTCCGAGCGATGCTGAGCGCAGGCGGTGACATCGTGGGGCCGACGCGGTTTGGATGGGGATCTACCTTGATATCCGGTGGTGGCCGGGGCCGCGATTGCGATCGGCGGCTAAGCGACCGGGCGACTGCGGTCGCACGGCGACGATGGCGCTTTCATCCTTCGAGGGTCCTCCGCAGGAAACTGGCAATCGCAGTCGCCAATCTGGCGACGAGGGCGCCAGTTATCCCGACCGCCGTACCCTCCGTCCTTCGGACGACCATCACGAAATGAAAGGGACCGCAGTCCCCCGGTCACCTAGCCGCCGATCGCAATCGCGGCCCCGGCCCCCTCGGCGCTCCAAATACAGCGATCCGGTCAAAGACAAAAGGCCGGGACATCCTCAAGGCGAGGATGTCCCGGATCTCGACGCAGACGCGGCCGTTAGGCAGCGCGGCGTCGCCCGGCTACCGAGACGACGAGCAGCCCACCGGCGATGATGATGGCCAGCGGCAGCGCGGTTTCGCCGCTGGTCGCGAGAGCGCCTCCTCCGGTTGAGGGCGTGGTGGCCGGCGTGCTGGAGGTTGTTGTTGCTGCCGCGGCAGCGGGAATGTTGCCGCAAGCGATGTAGACGCTAATCTCGGCGGCCGACTTGTGCAGATTGATAGCAAATCCACCCGTCTGCAGGGCTGACAGGGCTACATTCACCGTCGTCGTCGCCGTGCCGTTGACGACGCTCGCCAAGGGGTACTTGACTGCACCAACGCCGGGACAACTGCCAACATGAATGTGCTCAGGCTCCGAGCCGCCCGCAGGCTCACCGGTCACGTTGATCACAACTTGAGTCTGATTGCCCACGGCGGTCAACGTGGCCGTGCCCGAGACACCGGAGCCGTTCTGGGTGGCCAACGGCACGGTGACCGAGCTGCTTTGCGCCGCGGCTCCGGCGACAAGGGCGAGTGACATTGCTATTGCCAAGGTGACGACGAGCATGAGATGTCGCATGTGTTCCTATTGGTCCTTTCTCAGAGAACGCTAACGCAGAAACTCCTCACGCAGGACTGTCAGGTCCAGTGCTCGATCCCCTCCGCTTCTACCGCCCAGTGCGGCCACACTCGGCTGCCGTAACTGGCAGCGAACTCCGACCGCTTACATTCTACAGACGGGCTCAAAGGCGCGCAAGACGGCAAGCCGGAGGGCGAGACACCCGTGGGAAAAGCAGAGGGCCGCAGTCGGGGTGGAGCGATTTGAACGCTCGGCCTCAGCGTCCCGAACGCTGCGCTCTAACCAAGCTGAGCTACACCCCGAGGCTCCCCAGTATACCCGCGAACCGATCGGGCCGCAAACGTGACCGCGTCGCCAAGTGGGCCGCACAGTTTTCCAGTAAGTCAACGCTGAGGCGAGGCGATCCACGGAGCGCGGGCGTCCCGCCCGCCCCGGCTCGTGCGTATGTCGCTCGGACGCCCTTCTTCCAGCATGCCCGCCATTGGCGACCACCGGGCGGGCGGGACGCCCGCGCTCCGTGGTGAATCTGCACGGTTGTTGCAGACCGTCAGTCGCACCCGATCGCTCGGTGCCGTCGCGCCTTCAGGTTGGGAGGCAAGCCAGGCGCATGAGGAGCCGGGCGATATCCTCGGCGGCACTCGGATGACCGAGCGCGGCCAACCGCGAGGCGAGATACTGACGCTGCATCGGGTCATCCAAGAGGGCGCATACATGAGCGAGCAGTAGGTCCGGGCTGGCAGTTCGCTCGGGCAGCGCGATCGCGGCGCCGGCGTTGGCCAGGGCCTGCGCGTTCGCTTCCTGCGGCGAACGCCCCACGGGTGGAGGAAGCGGCACCAAAATCGCCGCCTTTCCCAACGCTGCGAGCTCCGCCAGTGTCGCCGCCCCTGCACGACAGACCACCACGTCCGCGGCTGCCAACGCCGCTCCCATTTCGTAGGTCACAAAGGACCGCCAAGCGTAGCGGGAGCGCAGCGACTCGGGAAGCGCTGCCGCTGCTGTTTCCACCATCGCGACCGATCGTGCGCCGCACAGGTGGATAACGCTGGCGCGCTCCAGCCAGCGCCCAAGCCTTGCCAGCACGAGGCGGTTCAGACTGAGCGCTCCCTGGCTCCCTCCGGTCACCAGCACGACCGGAAACGTCTCGGGGAGCCCAAACATGCGCCGGCCTTGCGCGGCAGTTGCCTCGAAGAGGTCCGGTCGCACGGGATTGCCGGTCACGATGGCTTTTCCGGGCGGGAAGAAGCCGATGGAGGCGGCAAAGGCCACACCGACCTTCTGGGCGAAAGGACTGATCAGACGGTTGGCCAGGTTCGGCTCAATATCCTGTTGCAGCGCCAGCAGCGGCCGCCCGGTCAACCACATCGCCGCCCCGGCGGGCGCCGCGACGAAGCCGCCGCAGGTGAGCGCCGCGTCCGGCCGCAACCGGCTGACGGCGGCGACCGCGTCCAGGAGGCCCACTGGCACGCGGGCCAGATCGCGCAGCGTTTGCAGCGACGCGAAACGGTTTAGCTTCCCAGCGTGGATGGGCGTAAACGGAATGCCCGCTGCCGCGACAAGTCCCTCTTCGATTCCACCCTTGGAGCCGAGCCAGTGCAACTCCACCCGCGTTTCCTGCTGCCGCAGCGCGGTGGCCACCGCCAGGCCGGGATGGACGTGACCACCCGAGCCGCCTCCGGCGATGAGGATTCGCACCCGGTGATCAGCGTCCGCGGTCGCGACGCAGACGCACGGCCATGGACGGCTGGCCTTTTGGCGCCGCCACAGACCTGCCGGAGCTCCTGATGGCCGGTCGGCGTGCCGGCGGTGGCTCGGCCACGGGGACAGCCCCCGGCAACGCCTGTGCCGCCACGTTGAGGAGGATGCCAATACCGGCCAGACTGACGATAAGCGAGGTGCCACCGTAGCTGATGAATGGCAACGGTACTCCGGTGAACGGGATGCTGGCCGACACCGCCGCGATGTTGATGAACGCCTGAACAACCAGACTGCTGGTGATGCCGGTCGCGAGCAGGGCCCCAAACTGGTCGGGCGCCGCTCGGGCAATGCTCAGGCCGCGCCAGGCCAGCGCGACGAACAGCAAGATCACGCCCAGGCAGCCGACGAAGCCGAGCTCTTCGCCGATGATGGCAAAAATGCTGTCGGTATGCGGCGCCGGCAGGTAGCTGAACTTCTGCCGGCTGGAGCCTAAGCCCAAGCCCCACAGTCCGCCGGAACCCAGCGCCAGCAGCGACTGTTGAATCTGATACGACACGCCCTGCGAGTTCTCCCAGGGGTGCAGGAATACCAGGAATCGAGTGAAGCGATAGGGCGCCATTTGGATCGACGCGGCGAGCAGCCCGCCCGCTGCCGCCCCGAGCAGCGGCAGTTGCAGCAGGCTGGCGCCCCCGACGAAGAACACGGCGAGGCCGGTCGCGGAGATGATGATGGACGTGCCCAGGTCCGGCTCGGCAACGACCAGGCCGACAGGGATCAGGGCGAGCGCCACAAAGGTGAGGAATCCGCGCTTGAATTGCTTGGCGCGCCGCGTGTCCTGGGCGTACAAACTGGCCAGCAACAGCACCAGCGCCGGCTTCATCAGCTCGCTGGGCTGCATCGGAATCGGGCCAAGCGGAAGCCAGCGCTGGGCGCCGTTGGCGTGGCGCCCGAGGACGAGGACCGCGAGGAGTAAGAGCAGGCTGGCAACGTACAGCGGGGCGCCGAGGCGAGCGAAGCGCTGATATGGTATGCGCGCCATGGCGACGAGGGCGCCGATCCCCACCGCGCCGTAAGCGAGCTGCCGTACGAAGAAGTAGGTCTCGCCGTAGTGCTGCTGCACCGCCACGGCCACGCTGGCGCTGTAGACCATGACCAGACCGAGCGAGACCAGGGCCGCCGCGATCGTGAGCAGCGCAGGATCGAGACGCCACCAACTCGTCTCCCGCAGGAGATCCAGCGGACGTTTCATTGCTGCTCCTCACGGGCCGATTGCTCGGCGCCAACGCTGGACGCGGCCGCGACGAGCGCGGCAAAGCGATCGCCGCGGGCCGCGAAGTCGATGAACTGATCGAAGCTGGCGCAGCCGGGGGAAAGCAAGACGACATCCCCCGGACGGGCGGCGGCGACGGCGGTCAGGACGGCCTCGTCGAAGGTAGGACAGCGTTGCACCGAGGGCCGCCTGCCGGTGCGACTTGCCGCCGCCTCGATGGCATCGCCGATGCGATTGGCGGCCTCCCCGGTGACGACCACGTGATGGGCTCGACGGCTGAGCATCTCCGCGGCTGTTTCCCAGGGCAAATGCTTGTCGCGTCCTCCGGCGATGACGACCAACGGCTCGTCGAATGATCGGATCGCCGCCAGCAGCCGCTCCGGACTCGTGGCGATCGAGTCGTTGTAGCAGCGGGCGCCGCCAACCTGCCCCACGAGCTGGAGCCGGTGGGGCACGCCTGCAAAGCTCGTCGCCACGTTGGCCATGGCGCTATCCGGGACCCCGGCCAGCGCGGCGGCCAGGCAGGCGGCGAGCACATTCTCCTGATTGTGTGTCCCGCGCAGCATGAGGGAGGACATGGGAAAGAGCGCGCGCGTCCGTCCTCCGGCATTGAGGACCAGATCGCCATTGCGGACGAATGCCCCGGCGACGCCGCCTCCGGCGGGGGCGTCACGCGAGTACCAGGCGGTCGCGCCGGGCGTCGAGCCGGCGAATCCACGGACGACGGGGTCGCCGGCGTTGAGCACCGCCCAGTCGTCCGGGCACTGATGCTGGACAATGTTCCGCTTGGCGGCGGCGTACTCGGCCATGTCGGCGTGGCGGTCCAGATGATTGGGCGTCACGTTGGTCACGACCGCGCCGTGTGGGCTCCGGCGAAGCGGCTGCAACTGGAAGCTGGACAGTTCCATGACCACGGCCGTCTGCGCGCTGATGGAACGCAGCTCCTGGAGGAGCGGGCGGCCGATGTTGCCGCCCACTCGGACATCACGACCAGCCGCCGCCAGCATTTCTCCCAGCAAGGTCGTGACCGTGGTCTTGCCGGCACTGCCGGTGATTCCGATGATCGGCGCCGGGCAACGCTCGAAGAATAGCTCGACTTCGCTCGAGAGCGGGATCCCTCGTCGCGTCGCTGCCTGGAGCAAAGGATGGCTCCGTGGAATCACTGGGCTCACACAGATCAAGTCGCTCCAGCCTAAGATCCGGTCGGCGTCGTGTCCGCCGAGGTCCAGCTCTACCGGTATCCCAGCGATGCCGGCGAGACTCACTTCGAGTTTATCGGTAGACTGGTGATCGCTCACGAGCACGCTGGCGCCCTCGGCATGAAGGAAATGAGCCAGAGACACTCCTTCTCGCCGCCCGAGGCCAAGGACGGTGACGCGGCGTCCGAGCACGCTGGTCCGGTCGGATGTCGGGAGAGGGTGCAGCGCGCTCACGGTTGCGTCGTTCTCCTGGCCGTCGCCGTCACCGTGTTCACCGTGGGCGGAATGTCCAGGTACAGCATCGTCGAAGGATCGACGGGAACCATTCCCTCGGCGGCCGCGTCGGCTTGGATGCGTGACAACGATTGCAGCTCGCTCACCTGTAGCTTCAGGTCCCCTTCCTCCCGGGACAGGCTGGTCTGCTGATACTGGAGATTGTTGATCTCGTACGTCATGACCGCGGCCTTGTTCGCTTCCGTGAGATACAGCGTGGCCAGCAGCCCGATCAAAGCCGAGGCCCCCGCCATAAGCAGAAACGGCTCTGACCGCCGAACGAGGCGGACCCGGCGTGTGCGGCGGGACGAGGCGAGGGGGAGCAAGGGCGATGAGGCGAGGGGGCGATGAGGCGAGGGGGCGACTGGGGATGAAAGATCCTGGAGGCAAGACGGAATCGTCACTCCATCCCGCACGCCCCCTCGCCTCATCGCCCTTGCTCCCCCTCGCCTCATCACAGCTTCACGGCGGCGCGTAGCTTGGCGCTGCGCGACCTCGGGTTCCTGGCGACTTCTTGGCGGCTTGGTGTTCGTGGCTTGCGCCAGAGTAGGCTCACGACCGGTTGGTGCCCGCAGCGGCACTCTGGAAGGTCGGGAGGGCAGATGCAGCCGGCGGCGGCTGTGGCGAGGTGCTGCTTGACGATGCGGTCCTCCAGGGAATGGAAGGTAATGACGGCGATGCGCCCGCTAGGCCCCAGCGCGGAGATTGCCTGAGGCAACGCCGCAGCGAGCTGCCCGAGCTCGTCGTTGACCGCGATACGTAGCGCCTGAAAGGTGCGCGTGGCCGGATCGGTTGCCCGTCCATGTCGGCCCCCGGAAACCGCGCAGACGAGCGCTCGCAGCTCGGACGTCGTCGAGACGCTGCCGTGGGCACGCCGGCGCACGACCTCCCGAGCGATCCGGCGGGCCAGCGGCTCTTCGCCGTAGCGAAACAGCAGGTCGGCCAGCTCCTGCTCCGGCAACGTCGCCAGCAAGTCGCGCGCGGTGGGGATCGGGGCCGTCGGATCGAGCCGCATGTCGAGCAGGCCGTCCTGTTGGAAGGAGAAACCACGTCCCGGCGAATCGAGCTGGATGGAGGAGAAGCCCAGGTCAAACAGAACGCCGTCGATCCTGGACCACCCGACAGCGTTCAGGTAATGCCCGAGATCGCCGAACGCCCCATGCATCAGCGACGCACGGTCACCAACTGGCGCGAGCCGCGACCGGGCGATGCCAAGTGTCGACCTATCCCGGTCCAGCCCGAGCAGCAGGCCGCCCGGACCGGCGCGTTCCAGCAGTGCCGCCGCATGGCCGCCACCGCCGACCGTCGCGTCCAGGTAGCGGCCATCCGGGCGAGGCGCCAGCGCCTCCAGCGTCTCGTCCAGCAAAACCGGGGTATGACCTGGTGTCACCGACGATGGAAAGGCGGAAGAAGTTACGCTGCTCGTAATCACCGCCGGAGTATACCCCCGTGGCATGTTGGGCTTGGCGAAGGCAGGAATCAGGGCGGCAAAGTCCGACCTGATGGTACTAGACGCGTCGCGCCTAGTCCAAGAGGCGGGAGATTTCCTGCCACCAGGCGTCAGCCAAGCGGGCGTAGCCGGCGTCGGACGGATGGAACCCATCCATTGCGACCAAGTTGGGGTGGGCAAGTATCTCGGTCAACGGCAGATTCACCAGATGACCGGCGTAGACCGGAACCAGTCGAACGACGATCTCGCCCAGTTCTCGAGAGCGGCGCCGCGCATAGCTGCCGGCGTCGCCCAACGGCATGAGCCATGGCGGGAAGGAGCGGATCATCGGCACTAGGGACAGATCGGGCACCGTTGCCACAAACAGCTCGGCGCCCGAACGTTGCACCGTTGCCAGCAATCGCGTGAGCTGTTCACGAAACTCGTCGGAGTCGGCGCTCTCCATGACGTCGTTTGCGCCAGCCCAGAGCGTGACCAGATCCGGGCGGAGCGCTGCGACATTCGGCAGCTCGTACTGCACGATGTCGCCGAGCGTGTAGCCGGAGACGCCAAGATTATGTACGACAACCGCGCGTGTTGTTGCAAAGTGCGAGCGAAGGCGCGCGGCAATCCGCTCGACGTAGCCATTGCTTGGCGTCGTCGCGCCCACACCAACGGCATCGCTCGCGCCCATCGCAACGTAGATAAGGGATCGCCCGGCATTGCGGGCGAAGCGCTGCCGCGTTTGGCGCAGCAGTTGCGCCTGCAGTTCTGCGAGTGTTGTCATCCCTACTGTCCCGCGAACCGGCGACTCGGTCGCCGCGGCGACACCAACCATATGGTAACAACTGCGCCTTCTCCTTGTCATCCGGAGCGGAGCGAAGGTGCCCAAAGAGACTTGCAGCAAGCTATCGCCGAGGGCCGTGTACTACGGAGCGCGGGCGTCCCGCCCGCCCCAGTCCGGCCACAGGGGAGGCGCCCCACACGTTCACCCGATGCCACCCCGCCGGCAGCCACCGGGCGGGCGGGACGACCGCGCTCCGTAGTACACCGTCAGGTCGATGCAAAACGTTGTGGCACACAGTGCGCGAAGGATCTCCCGTCCGTCCGCCGGCATGCCCTGTGGTATGCTGTGACGCTGCACGGTACGGGAGAGCGAGCTTGTCTTATTTCACGCTGGAGTTGCCGTTACTCTATCCCATTGAAGAGGAGCTAGAGCTCGGCGAGGACGACGAAATAGATGGTCGCCGGCTGTTTGGCGCCGGTCTGACGGTGGCGCAGCGATTTTACGACACCGGCTGCATTGTCGACGATCTCGCCGATCGCGGCTGGACGGTTCGCCTCTTACCCGACGCCGACGCGATCGTCCTGGTGCGCCAGGGCACGCGCCAGGTCGTGGAGGAAGACGCCATGGAGGTGTTGGAACGCCACGATGGCCTGCTCATTTCCATGGGGGAGTACCCGGAACCCCGTGACAGCGACCTGCTCTGGGAAACGCGGGAAGGGCACCTGATTCCCCACCGGCACGAGCCTGGCGGCAAGCAGCTCAGCGTGGGCGAAGAGGGTCATCACTGAACGCTTCGGCGTAGCCCCGAGGATAGCGCCACACATGGCAGATCGTGGTTCAACGATAGCGCCGAAGCCGCCTGCTCAGGTGAGTGGCGTGCTATCGGGCCAGCGCGTGCTGCTGGTCGACGACGATGCCGGCATCGCGACGTTGGTCGCCGGCGCCTTGACCGATGCCGGAGCGGCGGTCGAGCTCGCTCGCTCGGCCGATGCGGCGATCGCCCAGGCGAGCCGACGTCCACCTTCGGCCATGGTCATCCATTTGCCTCTGCCGCGGGATGCTGCGGCGGCGCTCGGACGGCGTGTTCGCGGCCACGACGCGCTGGGAGCCATCCGTCTGATCATCCTCTCGGGCGAAGACGCGGTGGATGAAGCCGCCGTCGCCGTCGCCGATGTCGTCCAACCGCGGCCCATTTCCGTACAACGGATAGTGGATTCGCTCGACGATCTGAAGCAAGGAGCCTAACTGCGTCGACACTGGTATCGTGACTCCCCTCGCCCGCCGAGCGGGAGAGGGGCTGGGGGTGAGGGGCCGCGGGGGAGATTTCCCGTGGCGCGCGCCAGGTAATTTTGCGCTATCGCTCCTGGGGTTGGAGCAGGTATAGTGTCTCTCCAAATATCCCGGGATGTACCCACGAACGCGGCCTTCGGTCCTGGAAAGAAGGTGTGGCAGTGGCAGCGACAGTAGAACGCCGGCCGTCCTACTACCTTTGGACGGTTGGGTGCCAGATGAATAAGGCCGATTCAGAGCGTATCCAGACCTACTTGGAGCGTCAAGGCTGCGATGAGGCGGATACCCCTCGATCGGCGGATCTGGTCATCCTCAACACCTGCGCCGTGCGGCAGAGCGCCGAGGAGCGCACTGAGGGTCAGCTCGGCCAGCTTTCCGGCCTGAAGAAGAAGCTGCCCAATCTGGCCGTGGCGATGACCGGCTGTATGGTAGTCAACGACGCTACGGCCATGCAACGCCGTTTCCCGATGGTGGACCTATTCTTCTCGTCCCTGGCGCCGGAGCGCTTGCAGCCCTTGCTGGATCGACCCCTCGACCAGGCGCCGCCGGCCGCGTTCGCGCCCGTGCCAATCGAAATTGGACCGGAGAGCATATCGCTGCCGTTGCAGAAGTCGCGCGCCAAGGACGTGAGCCGTTTCATCCCGATCATCTACGGCTGCGATGAGCACTGCACCTACTGCATCGTGCCTTCGCGCCGCGGCCGAGAGCGTAGCCGGCCAGTCGCGGAAATAGTCGAGCACGTCAATCAAGTGGTGGCGGAGGGCGCCAAAGAGGTGACCCTGCTTGGCCAGATTGTCGATTCCTATGGACACGACCTGCCGGAGCGCGTCGATTTGGCGACGCTGCTCGGCCACGTCAACGACGTGCGCGGCCTGGAGCGCATCCGCTTCTTGACCTCTCATCCGCGCTATATGGACGAGCGGCTGGTCGACGCCGTGCGCGATCTCCCTAAGGTCTGCGAATACATCCACCTGCCTGTCCAGCACGGCGACGACGCCATGCTCCGGCGGATGGGGCGTCCCTACAAGGTGGCGGACTACGAGCGGCTGCTCGACCGTATCCGCGCCAAGCTTCCCGACTGCAGCGTGAGCACCGACGTGATCGTGGGCTTTTGCGGCGAGACGGAGGAGCAGTTCTCCCAGTTGCTCGGTCTCCTAGGCCGTGTCCGCTACGATGTGGTCCACGTCGCCGCCTATTCACCCCGGCCGGGAACGCCGTCCGGCGAACGCATGGAAGACGACGTGCCGGCTATGACAAAGAAGGAGCGCCTTTGGGCCGTCGAGGCCCAACAAGAGCAGATTGGCAACGAGATCAACCAGCGACTGGTCGGCACAACCCAGGATGTCCTCGTCGAGGGCGCGGAGAAACCGGGCAGTTCTCGCTGGAAGGGACGGACGCGCACCAACAAGCTCACCTTCTTCCACGTCGACCATCCCGATGGCCCGAATGCCGCCGTCGACTACATGGCATGGACCCTACCTGTAACCATTACTCGTGCCGGCGCGCACGCGCTGCAAGGTCGCGTCGTCATTGCCCCTGCCGAAAGGAGCTAGCATGCTGAACCAACCGCCTCTCGTCGAGGATCGCGCACCGAATAAGCGTCAGCTTGCCGAGCATGCCATTGCCCTGGCCCTCCAAGGAAGATGGGAAGAGGCAGTCCAAGCCAACCGCCGTCTCCTGACGTACTACCCGCAGGAAGCCGATGCCTACAACCGCCTCGGCAAGGCCCTCACCGAGCTCGGCAGGTACGGCGAAGCGCGCGAGGCGTATAGTCAAGCCCTCAGGCTTGATCCGGGCAACTCCATCGCGCGGCGAAACATGGATCGATTGAAGGGGCTGGTCGACCGGACGGGCTCCGGCGTGGTCACGGCCGGGAAGGGCGAGAAGATGGACCCTCGCCTCTTCGTCGAAGAGCCGGGGAAAACCGGTGTCACCACGCTCCAGCGTCCGGCCGGCGGGGATGTGTTGGCTCGGATGAATAGCGGCGACCTTGTTCGCCTCCAGCCCAGCGGTCACGCGTTGCTGGTGCAGAATTCCGCGGGGGAACAACTGGGCGAAATCGAGCCCAAGCTTGCCCGCCGTCTGATGCACTTCATGACCGCCGGCAACCAGTATCAGGCCGCGGTCATGTCCGTCGACGACCGAGAGGCGCGCGTCTTCATCCGCGAGACGCTGCAGCACCCGAGCCTGTCGGGCCGTCCGACCTTTCCGACTCGGTCCGAATCGTCGCATCGCGGTTACACGCGCGATTCACTCTTCCGCTACGAGCTGGAGGAGGACGATGAGGACTTCGACGACGCCGACGGCGATTACGCCGACCGCGATCGCGACCGGCACGATGAGGAGCATGAGGAGGAGGAAGGCGCCACGCTGATCCACGACCTCGATCATGGCTTCGACATCGAGCGCGAGGAAGAGTAATTGCGGATGGTAGACTGCCTCTAACACTCGCCGGTGGGGAGCGCAAAGCTGCCGGCAGCACGGTAGCCTCGCCGGTCGGTTGGCGATAGAGGTTCGGTCGATATCATGGAGCTGTCGAGTCGTCAAGGCGCGGTGTTGCGCGCTGTCGTTGAGCGCTACGTCGCGTCCGCGGCGCCGGTGGCCTCCGAGGTTCTCGTGCGCACCGACTTCCCACACATTAGCAGCGCGACGCTCCGCCACGATCTCGCCGCGCTGGAGGATGCCGGCCTCATCTACCAGCCGCACACGTCGGCCGGACGGATTCCCTCGGAGGAGGGGTATCGCTTCTTCGTGGAGCACCTCTTGCCCGATCGAGGTTTGACGCCGGAAGAACAGCGGACGATCCTCCATCAGTTCTCCCAGATCGAAGACCAGATCGATGAATGGCTCCGACTGGCGAGCGCCGCCCTCGCCGCGGCCAGTGGCGTGGCCGCCATCGTGAGTGGCGCCACCACTGAGACGGTCCGGCTGCGTCACCTGGACCTGGTCCAGTTGGAGGGGCGGCGTGCGCTCATCGTGGCAGTCACGTCGGACGCCAACGTTTTGCAGCGCATTCTGGACGTTGCGGAGTCTCCAACTCCGGATGCGTTGCGTGCAGAGGCGACCCGCCTCCGCGTCAAGTGGTCGGACCTCACCGTCGCGGGGCTGACCGCGATGGAGGGGCGAGCAGGCGAGCCGCGGCGCGGCCTGGAATCTGTCGTCCGCGAGGCGTTGATTGGAATGCTGCAACGGCACGAGCATCGGCAGTGGGACATTCGTTTCCACGACGGCCTGGCCAATGTGCTCAGCCAGCCGGAGTTTCTCCGGCCGGTAGACGACCGGGCTCGGGCCTACCGGCTCCGCACGCTCATCACGCTGGTGGAGCACGGAGGGGCGGTACGTGCCCTGCTGCCCGAAGTCGTCCAGCAAGGCAGTATTCGCGTGCTCATCGGCGAGCAGTACCCGGTGGAGCTTCGGGACTACGCGCTCGTGCTCTGTCCGTACGGCGGTGACGGCGCCACCTTTGGCGTGCTGGGTCTCATCGGCCCAACTCGACTCGACTACCCAAGGGCGATCAACAGTGTGCGCTACGTCGCCGGCATCTTGGGCGCGTTGATGCACGAGTCCGTTGGGACGTATCGTGCGGCGGCAACGTAACGCCTAATGAGTCTCGCTAAGGGACAGCGGACGGGGGCGGTGGCGCCGGGGCGGAGACCGGTCAGAAAATGCCCCTCCCCAACCCCTCCCCAGCAAGCTGGAGAGGGGCTTTTCATCTGCGCCGGCGGCGCCGCCGCCCCCGCCGACACTCCGCTAACTGAATCGTTTTGGCCATCGAAACACCGACTGAAGGAGAGCGTCATGACGGACACAGAGGCTGCCGATCAGGCAAGTATTGCCCCCAATGGATCGGACGAAGAGGTCAGTCAGCTCAAGCATCGCATCCAGGAACTGGAGGGCCAGGTCCAGAAGGAAAGCGAGCAGGCCACCGACTACATGAAGCGATGGCAGTATTCCCAGGCGGAGCTGGCCAACATGCGTCGTCGCACCCAGCAAGAGCGTGACGACCTGGTCAAGTACGGCGTCGCTCCGCTGGCCGGCATGCTGCTCGAAGTGCTGGATAACTTCGAGCGTGCAGAACAAGCCTTGCCTGATACCCTGCGCTCGTTCACCTGGATCAGCGGCGTTCTCTTGATCCACCGCCAGATCGACTATCTGCTGCAACAGCACGGCATAGAATCCATCGCCACGTCGGAGCAGCGCTACGACCCCGCGCTCCACGAGGCGATCGCGAATGAGCCGCACGACACGCTGGCGGAGGGTGTGATCATTGGTGAGGTGCAGCGCGGCTACCGCCTGCACGGTCGAGTGCTCCGGCCCGCCCTGGTGCGGGTGTCGCGGGGCCCGAAGCCGCCGGCGAGCGACGAGACGCCCCCGGCCGCCGCGGACACCGCGCCGAAGGGAGATTCACAGGAGAGCCAGGCGTCCAGCGACGTAAGACAGCAGCATGGCTAAAGTCATCGGTATTGACCTTGGGACGACCAACTCCTGCGTCGCCTACATGGAGGCCGGCGAGCCCGTCGTCATCGAGAACGCGGAAGGGGCGCGTACCACGCCATCGGTGGTCGGCTTTGCCAAGAACGGCGAGCGTCTGGTGGGCCAGGTGGCCAAGCGGCAGGCGGTGACCAATGCCGAGAACACGATCTTCTCCATCAAGCGCTTCATGGGCCGCCGTTACGACGATCTCGAGGTCCGGCGGGCCAAGGCGCTCGTGCCCTACCCCGTCCAACCCTCGCCCAACGGCGATGTCCGCGTCGTCGCCGGGGGGAAGGAATACTCGCCCGAGGAGATCTCGGCGATGGTGTTGGGGAAGCTGAAGGCGGACGTGGAGGCGAAGCTGGGGGAGGGGGTGACGGAGGCGGTGATCACCGTGCCGGCCTACTTCAACGACGCCCAGCGCCAGGCGACCAAGGACGCGGGCAAGATCGCGGGCTTGGAGGTGCTGCGCATCATCAACGAGCCGACGGCGGCCAGCCTGGCCTATGGCTTGGACAAGCAGCGGGACGAGACGATCGCGGTCTACGACCTGGGCGGCGGGACCTTCGACGTGAGCGTGCTCAGCTTGGGGGAGGGGGTGTTCGAGGTCAAGGCGACCAACGGGGACACCCACCTGGGGGGGGACGACTTCGACCAGCGGCTGGTGGACTTCTTGGCGGGGGAGTTCCAGAAGCAGGAGGGGATCGACCTGCGCCAGGACCGCATGGCCCTGCAGCGCCTGAAGGAGGCGGCGGAGCGGGCCAAGATCGAGCTCTCCTCGGCCCAGCAGACCGACCTCAACCTGCCCTTCATCACCGCCGACGCGTCGGGGCCCAAGCACCTGGCGGTGACGCTGTCGCGGGCCAAGCTGGAGCAGTTGGTGGGGGACCTGATCGCGCGCACGGAGGGGCCCTGCCGGCAGTGCCTGGCCGACGCCGGGCTGCGGGCGGAGCAGATCGACGAGGTGGTGCTGGTGGGGGGCATGACGCGCATGCCGGCGGTCATCGACACCGTGCGCAAGCTGTTCGGGCGGGAGCCGCACAAGGGGGTCAACCCCGACGAGGTGGTGGCGGTGGGGGCGGCCATCCAGGCGGGGGTGCTCAAGGGCGAGGTCAAGGACGTCCTCCTCCTCGACGTCACCCCCCTCACCCTGGGAATCGAGA
>Ga0207416_1000454_pt1 | contig 72045 bp, 47 predicted proteins | sample PaiPotPPM11metaG_FD_184107 | JGI IMG/M metagenome (GOLD analysis project Ga0207416, IMG submission 184107) | Iron sulfur acid spring bacterial and archeal communities from Banff, Canada, to study Microbial Dark Matter (Phase II) - Paint Pots PPM... ... | reverse complement strand
GAATTTACAAAAACGATGCGCAACACTCCGCCAGCTGCGTGCGGTTTCCCGATGCGACAAATCACCAGTGCTCACTCTTCGCGCTGATTGCTCACTCGTCACCTTAAAACCTGCTCACTCTTCGCGCTTATTACCACCATGCCAGGGCAAGATCAATGCTTTCCTGCATTCTCATTTCGCCTGGAACCTGCCATGATTTATCTCCGACCCCCCATATTCGGGGCAATTCCAATTCACCTGGGATCTCCGTGCCTAATGTAAGAAACAGAAGCTTGGGGTAAGCGTGAGCAGCTTTACCCCGCTGTTTTTCAAATGGAAAGGATGCCTCTATCCTCTTTTGCATCTTCTGCTCTTAATAAGGTTTGCATTTGAGAGATACATTACGTATAATTCTTATGCAACTCAGTGATAGCGAAAACAAGAGACAAGCTATGGTTTGCGTTCTCAGATAGTCAGTTTCCATTTTCAGAGCGGAAGTTATTTCTAGAAGGATGCTGCGGCTATGAAGAATGAGATAAGAAGTGCAATGGGCATGGATGATACGAACTCTTACAAGCATCATCTAGATTCAGAATCTCTTCCGCCAGTGGAAGAGACTGGTCAACATCTTCAAGAACAGCATGACCGTGTACGCTTTCGACTGTCTGGAGGTATAGGGCAACACTTTTCCATGTTCCTCTCCCAGTGGCATTCTCCTCTGGTAGGCTATCTAGTCGGTCCACTGCTCGTTGCAGCCACACTGCTGGTAGCTCATTTTTACCTCTTGGCTGTACCTGTACCGTATTTTACAGGCGCTCCGTTCTTCCTTACCACTGTGATAACTGCTTGGCTGTGGGGGGCTCGTCCAGCACTCGTTGTTATTCTGCTTGAGTTTTTGGGCTTAGAGATCTTCATTATTCCTCCGATAGGTATATTCTCGTTTGCTAGCTGGATCGATCTGGTAATGTTTGGACCCTGGATATCATCTCAAATCGCTGTAGCCCTTATCACGATTCAGCGTGAAACTGCCCGGAAACATCTCGAAGTCACTGAGCAAGAATTACGAGCGCGTACAGAGGAGCTTGCAGACAGTAATCACCAGCTCGAGCAAGCCAATCACCTGAAGGACCTTTTTCTCTCACGAGCCTCACACGAGTTAAAAACGCCTATCACCGTCATACGAGGGCAAGTATACCTTGGCTTGCGTCTCCTCAGCCAACATACTGCACAAATATCCGCTGAACTTGCCCCTTTGCGTGCGCGGTTGGAAAAGGTCGATACACAAACCAACCGGCTACAGGCGTTGATCAATGATCTTCTTGATTTGAGTAGTTTACAGGCTATGAACCTACCATTGCGGCTTACTGAGTGTGATCTCGGGAGCCTCTGCTATGAGATTGTCGATGATCAGCGTGCTCTTTCGGGACGATACTTTGATCTAGATATACCTTCTGATCCTCTCATTCTTCAAGCTGATTGCCTCCGCATCAGTCAGGTCATTACTAACTTGGTCACCAATGCAGTCAAGTATTCACCTGAAGGCTCGGTGATACGTATGCAGGTGGGTCAAGAGCAGTCCTCAGTAATCCTGCAGGTTCATAGCGATGGTTCTGCTATTCCTGAGGAGGAGCAGGCGACTATTTTTGAGCCATTTTATCGGCTTGCCAATGCCCAATCCTCATCCAAAAAAGGCTCGGGTCTCGGTCTTTCGATCACTAAAGAGATTGTCGAAAGGCATGGGGGACGAATCTGGGTAGAGTCAGCGGAAGGAAAAGGTACGACCTTTTTTGTACAACTTCCCTTGTGAACAGGTCCTTATAGGCTATGCCTTGCTTGGAAAACTGGTAATAACAGCAGAGAAGTTGCCTCTCTTCTGAATATCTACAAGTGTTTTATCTAGACATTACATTATTTATATATAGCCACATTCTCATGAATCTATAAAAAAGTTAAGAATTACATAAGGATTTTTTCTATTCTTAACAAAATCTTTATCATTCCCCAACCAGTATCAGAGATTCACAGAGTATACTTTTCAGCAACCGAGGTAGTGTAACTACGAGGCAGACATCTCCATCAGATGGATTGTGGAAGTGTATCACATGGGAAGGGAGGTTCATTTAGCAGAAAAATCTTCTAAACTAAGATATGTTAGCAGAAACAATGTATCCCTAGTCGTGATAGTGAAGTGCTGGTGTAAGGCAATGTGGCATTTGTTTCTACATATGCCACGCAGAACAGGCATTCATCAGAGGCACTGCGAGAGGTAGTTCTCAATGCTGCCGCTTGTCGTGTCTGCGGTGAAGGGGAAATTATTACAAGCATGAGATGTCCAGGAAGTACGATTCTACTGGTATGACAACGTCAATCTATTTTCCTGTGTGGTTGTGAGGTTGTGGTGTCTGAAGTGGAGTGTGGTCAGCATGGTTCTGGGTGGAAGTGGATGGTGTCGCTGACCGCAGGGAAAGTATTGATGCGTGGAGTTCTCAGAGGCGTACAAAGTCTCCGGTCCAGTGGAGGAGGTACCCCGGTGATAATCTCACAGGTGTTCCTAATTATTTTGCTGGGACATGACATACATCTGTAGTAAGGGATGATGGTTGTGGAGTGTGGATAGCCCGTTTTACACTGGTTACTGGAGTTTGCCGGTGCTATACCGGCACTTCAGTGTCACGACAAGGATAGACCGTTTTTACTCGAGGATGTGGGTGGTGAGTAGGGTGAATATTGAACAGAAAACAATCCAGTTTCTTAAACAGTATACGGGCAATGTTAGCAAAGCAGTCTGGCCCTCTAGTATACGTCGGTGCGTTGCTATAGGGAAAGGCCGACGACGAATGATGATCTTGAAGCGTTTCCTACTAATTCATAGACTGCGAACACCATATTTCCTCCACACATTCGACAAGATACAGGTCTTCTGTAAACGCCTACTGACAACGTGTTCATGTACGATCCATGTTATTATTGTTGTGGTTGCTGGTGACATCGTTCAGATGTTGTGTATGCTTTATCACTGGCCAATTCTGCTCGCCCTGACCGTCATCTGTACAACAACAACGCTGATTGTGATACATCTGGCGGCCAGTAATATGCAAAAGACACATGAATACAGTTATCTATCAAAAAACAAATTTAAAGTGATAGGAATAAGAAAAGAAGAACGACGCCTGATCGAATCTAAATTAGCTGATTCTCCACTGGCATCTGTTCTCTATACAGGACATGAGGACGAGGAATTCGAACATCAATCTGCGATAGTCTCATTCCCAGATACGCCGATGCCCAAAACCCCGCTCATTCGCGTGATGGAAACAATTAATCTTTCGTCCACTGAGGGAGAGCATTTCTCCGCTCTCCAGGATCGACCTGCTGCGAAACCTACAAGAGAAGAGCACTGCCAGCGCGTCGACATACCTCCACAGGAGTAGACCTCTGCGACCAGTTGGGCAGGTCGTTGAGTATTTGGCACAGCAGAGAACAATGAGATAGGGTAACTCATTTGTGAGATGCGATTGCCCGGACTTTAGGGTAGTTTTGTTGACCCTCACGTGTAATATAAGTATGATCTTCCTTAAGATATGGAGTTAGTATGCAATTCGATAGATCGATAACAAGGAGGCAGCTATGAGCGATCAGCAAGTACAAAGGGTCAAAGTCAGGCATATGGCTCATGTAGGTCTATGGTCCAAAGATGTAGCGACACAAGCCCGGTTTCACTGTCAAGTTCTCGGTCTTGACCTGCGTGCTACATCTGAGGTTATGACAGGCCAGGATCCTGAGATAGCAGAGGCTAATATGTTCCTGGGATTGGGCGAAGAGCAGTATTGCCTGGGTCTCTATACTGATACTCGACCAGCTACAGGCAACGGACGCAATCCTACTCGATACAGCCCACTTCATCACCTCACCTTCGAGGTCGATACTGCTGCCGAATTGGCAGCTCTGGCAGCTCGCCTCAAGCTCTCAGGCCTAGAGTTTACCTTTGGCACAAGCGATAGCACCTTCGATATGAATGACTCGCTCTGGTTCAAGGATCCTGATGGCAATAGCATTGAAATCGCAACAGCCCCAGAGGACCTCCTTTCGTCTTCGTCAGCAGCGACATCTCTGCGAGGCCGACGTACAGTTCCTCAACCATACGGTGTACAGCACATCGCACTGTACACACCTCGCTTGGATACCATGGTCGAGTTCTATACAGAAGCACTTGGGTTTGATATCTCGGACTGGTTGTTGCGGGAACGGGCATGGCTACGTTGCAACCATAATCATCACACTGTGCTATTTATTCAGGGTGAACCAGGTGTCGATCATGTCGGCTATAATGTTGCCGATGGGGCAGAACTGCTGCGCTGGGCCGATTATTTGAGTACACATCAAGTACCTATTTTGTGGGGCCCCGGACGTCATGGAGCAGGCAACGATCTCTTCTTGCGTTTCGCTGACCCTGAAGGCATTCATATCGAGCTATCAGCTGAAATGCAGCAGTATTATGATCAAGATGTGACTGCTCCACCTCGCCTCTGGCATACACGAGCCGCGGCACTGAACCTGTGGGGAACAATGCCATCATGGCTTCGTGAAGAAGCAAAGGTCTAACTTATCGCGCTAATGCTGCTCGCATTACTTCTAGTGGTGCAGACTGGTTTGTCCACAAAGAAAATGATAGTGCTCCCTGGTGCAAAAGCATTGAAAGGCCATTGGCGGTACGCAAGCCCATAGTATAAGCTTGAGATAGCAAATAAGTCTGGACGGGATTATAGATCATATCGTAGACAAAGGTGTCTTGATCAAAACGAGCCAGTACATCTGCTGGTAATGGGCTAATGTCGCCGTGCATTCCCACAGGTGTGGCATTAATGATAATCGATGCCGGATGGGAAACCAAAAAGGATGGGTCACTCAGGCTGAACAAAGGCCCGTCGTAATACTGCTGCACCTCCTCCCCTAACAATTGAGCTCGTTCAAGGTGACGATTGAGAATAACCAGACGTTCTACTCCGGCCTCCGCCACAGCAAATGCGGCAGCCCGTGCTGCTCCTCCAGCTCCTAGTAATACAACAGTGTACTCACGCAGCGAGATGCTGCCATCTGACTGCAATTCGCCTAGGCCGTGCTCATACAATGCATTTAGAAGCCCTGGAGCATCTGTATTGGAGCCGTGAAGATACTTATCCCGGCGCACGATTGTGTTGACTGCCCCAATCCTAGCTGCCAGCGGATCGACCTTATCCAGTAGGGGAAGCACTGCCTGTTTGTGCGGGATTGTCACGTTGGCTCCTAGGCAATCTTTTTCGCACAAGGAACGCACACGCTCCATCAACTGTTGGGCAGGTGTATGCCACAATTCGTAAGAGGCCTGAATCTTCAGAGCGTCGAACGCTGCTTGCTGCATGCGTGGAGAAAAAGAATGGGCTACTGGATCACCAATGAGTCCTACTCGTAACCTGGACATAACCCCGGAAGTAGCTTGTAACAGTTCATCATCTCTTGTAGACATTTGTGTACCAATCTCTACCTTTTTATCGCATTACGTATTGGAAGACCTCGAGCTTCAGCTATGGGGATAAATGACGCATCCTTGCTTGGGGCCACTGGGATACAGTTGACATTCTGCCTCTTTTTCCTTAAAATAGCAAAGTACCGTGAGCCTCGCGGGAACTTAGGCCTGTGGAGGCGATGCAAGACCTCGTTGGGCAAAAGTTCGACTTGGCAATCTCCAGTGAAGCAGGAAAGCCTACTTGTGAAGGTAGGAAGCCCCCTAGCTTTAGCCATGGGAAGATGTCACGCTTGCACAATCGTTGCACTACTATTATACCAGAAATCCCATTTCTACTGGAGGATACCATACTGGATAGGTGAAACACAAATATATAGGTAATCTGAACATATTCTCGGTTCATAGTAGTTACGAGACATCCCATCCGATTGAGAGAAAAAAATCGATCATGGAAGATACTACACCGTGTGTTTTCTGGCCTCAAGATATAGGTCCATACCTGACAGAACTATTTCATCTTTATTATGAACTTAATAACGTTGTAGATGCTGCTGAAGCCCTTACTATTGTACGCCGACACCTTCTTAACCTTCCCAGCTACATAAACGCGGTTTTATCCAGGCTGCGTTATCGGGCATATCTCTTAGTAATGACAGATTTACTACGCCAAGATTGGCACCTTGAGTGCCGTCAAGGGCGTATTTATTTCACCCCTCCTTCTTGGATTGAAAGCGCTAGGTGCCCAGAGGCAGTACAAGCCCAAAAAGCAGCTATACGTGCAGTTCTCCATTATGAACGACTTGCTCAACTCAAAAAGCCATCAGTACAAGCCTTCATTCGCAATATGGAGCGTCAACGTTTATTTAAAGGACAGCCTGTGTCAATCTTCTCACTTTATGCTAATGGAGAACAGCTAGCAAGCGATTTAAGGGCAATTCAAAGCCTTTCAACCGAGCCGACACGCATTGAAGCAATATGCAAAGTTATCCAACCATATTTGCAACAAGTCACTCCGAGCGGTCGCTGTGAATACACTGGCATTCTCCTGAACGATATCTGGCGTTACATAAGGTATACTTGGTCCATACCTTACAATGCTACTCCTGGTCGAAATATATTTTATCTAATAAGAGACGCATCTCGGCCGTTTCATCCAATTATTGGCATAGCTGCATTAGGTAGTAGTTTAGTACAACTTACAGCTCGCGACAACGCTATTGGCTGGACATTACAGTCAACCCTTGAGTGTATCAAGAATCCCCAATTTACTACAGAAGATGCTAAGAAAATTACCTATATGCTCAGATCAACTCTAAAAGCATCACTTGCAGATATTGGCACTACTGGTCTTGATATAAGCGAGAATGAGCTGATGAACCCTACAGAGGACATAGTGCTCCGCTTAAAGGATGCAGCAAAGAAAGCCAGAGAGATACGTATAACACTTTTGCAGAAGCATAGAAATCTTAGTCTCCTAACTACTTCTGAGAAGAATGAAGATTTTCTATTTTCTGATAAGCTAGAAACTCCGGAAGAGAATCTTGAATATATTGAGCAGCAAATTAATTATAACCTATTTAAGTCTAAAAGAGCAGAAATGCTTGCCTGTCTGCTTAGTGCTAAAATCGCTTTAGATAATTGTCCTTTTGACCTTGAGTCTGTGGAAGGGATGTGTGCATTTATAATGGATCAAAAAAATAGACAAGCCTTACAGACATTAATCCGAGAAAATAAGAAACGGAAAGTTGGCATCAATATAATGGATCTTATTGTATGCGGTGCTGTTCCTCCTTATAACTTTATCTTAGGAGGAAAATTAGTTGCAATGTTGATGGTAAGTCCTCAGGTCATATACGACTATGAGCAGAAATATAAGTATTATACGAGTGATATCGCTTCACAAATGAAAAACGGATTAGTTTATAGAGATCCAAAACTGGTTTTCTTGGGAACAACTAGTCTCTACCAGAGTGGAAGTAGTCAATACAATCGTATCTCCATTCCTGTGCCTAGTAGCGGAGCCCAAATTCGGTACGAAAACTACGGAAAAACCTTAGGCTTTGGTTCTGTCCACTACTCTGAAGAAACAATAAACGCACTTAAAAATCTTCAGGAACATAAAAGGGATGCCAGATTGATCAATAATCGTTTTGGAGAAGGTGTAAATCCCAAGCTTAGACGTGTTAGAGCCGGATTAGCTGAGATTGGTCTGGGGAATGGTGATCACTTTCTTAACCATAGGTCAAAGAGGATTATCTATGGAACACCTTTAGGCAAGTCGGCTTACGAGTTTCTGAGAGGTGAAACAGAAGATCCAGAATATTTCTTTGACCTTAGCTCTATTGAAGCTGTAGAAAAAGGTACCAAATACATAAGCGAATTTTGGGCAAAACGGTGGCTGCTGATGAGAATAAAAAATGAACAAGTACTACGCATGGTATCATCATTTAACAGAGTGGATGTTGCATTATCAGCTAATTTTGATGATAGACCACAGATTTTAGAAGATGTTCAACAATATACACTCTTTGGAGGAGCTATCCTATGAAAGCTGCTTTTTCAGTAGAAGATCTAATATCATTTTATAATGGATACAATGCTGTTGCAGAAAGAGTAGATAAAATAAAGCTGCACCATATGCATATCAAGACTTTGATCGACGGGGCGATCGAGAAATGGGTACAGGAAAGAAAAGATATTATATTAACCGGAAATCCAGGGGATGGAAAAACTCACCTTCTAAATATCTTGCAAGATAGGATATCTACTGATTCCGCATACATAGAAAAAGATGCTAGCCAAAGGGATACAATTACTATTCTTCAAGCTTGGATGCAGAAAAAGCAGGAAAAGATTCCATTTCTCCTCGCTATCAACCATGCACCACTTAGAGATCTAGCAGCAGGTGCGCTTCAGTATCAAAGTCTAGGATATCTAAACCATATATTGGAGGAAATTGACAACACCACTTATTATGATCAACCGTCAAAAACTGGACTACCAAACACTATTGTCATAGATCTCAATCAGAGAGAAGTTGTGACACATGCCATTGTTAAGGAGGTCATCGCCAAATTATGTGAACCAATACTATCCTTACCATGTCGCTATTGTCCTCCTCGCAAGTGCCCAATGGAATATAATGCGCAAGCACTATCAAACCAGAGCGTATTGCAAAATCTCGTTACACTTCTAACGCTTGTTACACGAAGAGGTTTTCACACAACTATGCGTGATCTCATTGGTCTTCTGGCCTATATTATCACTGGAAATAAGCTATGTGAAGAGCGATGGCAACCTATCCAAACTGATGATGGTAATGCTTCCACACCAACATTTGAAGACTATACCTATTATAACCTTTTATTTAACGGACGTAGCCGCCTATTTGAAGCAATTCAGGCAACATTTGATCCAGCCCATCACTCTGACCTAGAGAGTGACACAAAACTCTGGAAAGGTGTACTATGTGATGGGTGGTTATTCCCGGACCCTGTTGTTAGAGCACCAGGCAATCTGGAAGAATTGTGCATTCTCAAAAGGCGATACTTTTTTGAACATGAGCATGACACAGAGAAACTCTTGGAGCGTATGCTGCCCACTACAGAACGTAAATTCAGCGAACTGATTGAAGGAAAACTCGATGATCCCAGTGAAGTAGAAAACCTTGTTGGTATGATCAATACTTTTTATGCACCGCTAAAGGTACGGAGTATGGATCACAACTATCGACTGAGATTATGGAACAGTCATCGCTACTCAGCAGGTAATCCGCCGGGGTATTTCGCGATGCGTTCGATTCCTGCGGATCACCTCACCATATATCGGCCCAAAGCAAACCCTAAGTTGGATCAAGCGATAGCAATCCGTCAGGATCATGTACTTCTTGCAGTTCAAGACTGGCAACCAGGAGATCCATCTTTACGGATTGACTGGCTGATGTATCAGGCACTGACTTCGGCTGATAAGGGTACTCCGATTGAAGTCCAACCTTTCTACATTCTACGCCGTCTGGATCTTTTTCTCCGTTGTCTTGGTCCAGAAGCGGGAGGGCCTCGTCACATCGAAAACGTCGAATGGAGTGATCACAAGCACCGAACAATAGTTTCTGTGCGGATCAACCGAAACACTCAAAGTTATGAGCAGGAGCATTCTCTATGACTATCAATTTTGAGAGTATGTTTTTCGATCAAATGATTAGGGAGACATTATTTTACAGCCCAAAAATAGATTTCAAACCAGTTCATCTCGCAAATGGATTATTTAGAGCTATTTGTGGACAATTTGCAGATGCAAGGGATCAGCATATAGCAGTTTATCCTAAAGGATCTTCTACCTCAGAAGTAAATGAGCGCATTCGTAGCGTTCTGTACAACATTCTATCTGCTGATGGGGCTCTGTTTGGTTCGGCGAACACTTCTAGTTACACATTAAGCCATGTAAATCATATAACCAGTGATAACCATGATCGTGGAACAGGAGAGTGGCTTGCTGCGATTCTTGCTCATGACAGTGGAGATGGACCAAGTCCTGTGCTAGACACATTACGTATATTGCTGACTCAAGATAACCGCCAGCGAAGTGACGAGATTTCTACCTTGACACTTCCTTTGATAGGATCTAACTTTGCATTAAAAAAATATAATTATAAAATGCCCGATACACCTCCCAGCAGTTTAGCTGTGGATGAAGTAGGTGCATTTTGTGACCCAATATTGTATTCAATTCGCAGAGGTTTTGATCAAATAATCATGCATGGCAGGTTCAAGGGAAATTACATCAATAAACTTGATACTTTAAGGTATTTGATAACTTGGGGATGCTTCGCCGTCTATCTACACCTAGCAAATAGTGGTTCTCGCGACAGGAATACGCGCATTCCCATGATATTGCGCATGGCAGAGGTCTCTTCACCTACATTGTTACAGGCTAGTATTCAGTCCCACCATTGGGTTAGCCGCTCAGTAGATAGGTTCTTGCGGTCCTCAATGCGTGCTACACTTGACAAAATAGCAAAAACAGGAAATTATGGCTTGTGGGAAACAGATACAGATATCAGGAATCACATAGAAAGCATGGAGTGGAAAGCATCTAGTGGGAGAAAACGACAAGCTTCGGATCGTATAGATGTATACAAACCACGCTGTCTTGCCTTCTACGACAGTTATCGTAGTGATACAGCAAACCAGGCTCCTCGTACCGCATTTGCAAACGCTGCAGCAGATATGATAGACCAGATTGTAAGCACCAGTCCAAGTTCTGTTGCCAGCGGTCTAGGTACGCGTATTGGATTGCTGTCACCGGGAGTTCACAGCAAGAAACACTATGCCCCTATACCAAATTTACTGGAAGTGTTAGTTCGGGCAACTATACCGCCAAAAGAGCAGTGGACTATTGACCGTTTGGCAAACTACTGGGCATATCACTATGGTATGCTCTTTGGAGTCCTCGGAGATGAAAATGAAAGATTGGCTGAATGGGGCATAAGCGCAATCGATGGCTCAGAGCTTTACAATAATACAGATACACTTGCCACCATTTTAGAACTGAGCGGATATGCCCGTCGTTATGCTGATGGAGTTGTATTAGTGTCGGTGAGGGAGTAAAATTATGAACAAAGAGGCCATAGCATCCAATTTAATTGTATCCTCAGTTTTAAGATATATTAAGGACCATCAGGTTCATTTTGGATTGATCGCTCGCAATCTACCTCCTTTTGATATTGTTGCTCTATACCATGGATTTGAGGAGTTGCTTTTTAAGCAAGCAATATATCTCGCGCTAGTTGGTTTCGAGGGTCTTAATAACAATGACTATGGAAAAGTAGCTACTACAATCGAGAGGGCTGTGGAGTGGCGCAACAATCCAGACATCAACTCTCCTATTGTTGTTATACTCAATCCCAAAAGATCTCAAGAGAAAACGCATTCTTTGGAGCTATTTGAAACTTTTAGCGATTCTGATTTAAGGCAGTATATTTGCATGCAAAGTGCAGAAAAGAGTAGTGATCAAGAAAAAGCTATATGGAAGGTACTAAAATCTGCAAGCGTAGCACGATTTTTGCCATTGGTTGCAGCTCAAATAGTAGATTACTATGTAGCACTTCAGGATGGTATTGCTCCAGGTGATGCACTTCCATGCATAAGGTTGCTTTGCGATAGAGAGATTATAAATTATGCAAATAGTCGTAGCGAACTGACAGAAAGGTTAAAAGATAATTGCAGGCAATTACAGAGATTGCTTTCACTTAATAAACAAGATTATCGAGCGCTAGCACGGGCTTTTGAAAGTGATAAAGTAGATCAACATCGCAGGACATTCCTACATATACAGGCATATACTCAGAATCCAACACAACAAAATCTTGAGAAGCTCTCATATAATGAGGTGAAAAGCCTCTTTGATGCTCCTACCATACAGCCTCCGTTAAAAACTAAATCAGCATCAAAGGGTGATTCTAAGAGGCCATATCAAACTCCAGACCAATTTGTGGTTGAGCAACTACTGAATAGCAATCCTGACGAGCTACAAGATTTAGAAGAATCAATAGAACAAATCATAGAGGTATTTAGAGAAGATCCCTACAGCAATCAGGACTTCTCAGAGAAAGTCCAAGATGAGACGACTATCAGAATGTTTCATCACAATCAAGAGTTGCCTTTTTCACTCCCACTAGACAAAGATAGCAAACACCCTTTAGAAGAATCAATGCGTATATGGGTTCAGGCTGAACATTGGGGAGGACTCGTTTACGTCAAGCCAGAGATCGATCCCGCTACTCCACTGCCTAAAATCATCGATGACTCAGTAGTGGATTTCAAACCACTGCAGCCGCTTAAAGATACAGATAATGAAAAAAAGCATGGCAATCTGCTGGCCCTATTTAGATTGTTAGATCGTGCTGTAGAATCCATTGATAAACAAGGTGAAGGTTTAGAAGAACTGCTTCAAAAACTTGACAAGCAACGTATTGAGCTAGTAGCATACCGAACACTCTTTTTATATGTTCCCGTAATGGCTACTACTGTCAAAGTCGAACTCTTTAAAATGGTTGACAATTATGTCAAGATATACGACCAACTCGCCGATAGGCTACAAAACATCTATCGTCAAGCAGAGGAACAATTCCATGATACCGTTGAACAGGCAGCAGTACAGTTTTTGGCTCTCGATGTAGTGGTCATAGATCGGCTGGGTAAAGAAGCAGCACTCTTAACAACGCTTCATCCCCTCCATCTCTGGAAATGGCTTGAATTGGCACAGCGTCTAAAAAATAATGCCGAAGACTTTAATGAAGCAGAGCAAGCAAAAATTGTAGAAGCAGTAAAAAGTATACCTACATTACTCAATACCCTTCTCTTGGATGACAAACTATTTCAACCTTCTCGCCATCTTGATGAACCGCGCCTTGTATTTGCTGGTGAGATTCGTAACCCTTCATCTGAAGTGACAGTCGGTATTCCTTTTTATGAGCCGATTGCTCGTCAAAAAACAACTACCGATGGTCTAGATAAGCTAGAAGATCTCATTCGCAATTTTCTAGCTCTTTATCCTCCAGCTCGACTAGGCTTAGTTATTACGCTGATTGATCCACCAGCACTGCAGCCTATACTCGAAGCACTGGCATCTCTCCATACAATAGACAATATGCCTGTACTCGACGGGGCCAGAGTCATTGTGTACTGTACTAATCCGCAAGCACCGATTTATGATATACGAACCATAGCTGAAGAGGAAGTCTTTGCACTCTTCAGACAAAATCCCCACTGGTCCTTGCGAATAGATCTCATCCAAAATGGCTATGAACAAATATGCTCTAGGGTAAAAGAACAACCCTCTCACATCACACTGCTCTGTGATCCTTCCACTGCAGTAGTTCAGCCTGCTATTCGCACTTCTCAGGAGCAACCTAATCCATTTGTCATACCGTTACAGGTGAATTATGACCCTCTGAGTGATACAGTCCGCTTTGTCCAATCACCGACGAATGGAGTATTTGATGCATATATGAAAGTGCGTAACAATCTTACAGGAGAGATCAATAAACGCACCTTCGGCGTTGGAAATAAACCAGGAATAAAGGACCAGCACTTAGAAATGTTGGCTGAGGCAAGCCGGTGGTTAATAATCATAGATCGGCTTTATGGAACAGTAGAGTTGCCTCCACTCGGGCAGCGTATAGCTTGGTTCACTACCGGGTCGCGGATGCTGTCTGTTTATACTCAAGATCAGCAACGTTGGCGTGAACATCTTGAAGATCATCTTCAATCACTTTCGATAAAGGCGAACTGGCAAATTCTGGAGCAACATCTCCCAGATATTTTGACGGTCTTTCCAGACGGTCTTTTGTCTACAGTTGATGACGTTCCTGAGCAAAAGAGCAAAGCCACGCATCAAGCTCTCCGCCAAAATAGTGTGGAGAAGTTACTAAGTCTCGTTACCACCTTATACTGGTACAGGCAGGATAATCAGGCGACTGTGCTGGTACACATTAGTTCTGCTTCTTTTCATGATTGGTTTGGGGATGAAAAGCTATCCCACCAAAAAACCGTAGATTATTTTATGGCGCTATGGTATCAACAAGATAGCTTGCTGTGCGATATCATTGCGGTAAGAACTGCTTCCGATAGACAACCTTCACTGCCAGAGGAACAGCCATATTTTCTCTCCTTACAACACTTTGCGCAAACCCTAGAATCACTGTTTACATCCCAAGCAGACCAGTCTCTTCTAGCGCCTATGAGACGCGAAACACTCCGTGAAACATTAAGCAAAGCAGTTTTCACACCATTTCCCAATGACATGTCTCCAAACCTGCAGGGAGAAGGGATAAAAACGAAAGCTGAGTGGACAAAAATTATTAATAACTTGTTCTCAGATTATCGCCCGTCAATACGCCTTCGCATTATTCGAGTAGCACTTCAAGATATGGAGAAAATTCCTTGTGAAACTCTACCACTCAAGATATATCAAGAAGAAATTCTTACACTACCAGCCAGTTTACTACAAACAGCTTTGAAGACAAAGACCTTCACACAACCGAATACTCCTATTAGTGAGAATATTTCATCAATAACGCGACAAAAGAAAGAAAAAACTTATCTACCATCTGATGAGCTATTAACTGCTCCCATCAATCAAGAACAAGATATCATCTATCAGGCATCAGATGCTGATGAAATACGAAATGCAGACGCATCTCAGCTACAAGTAGCCAATGCTATGCCAAGCGAGAAAGTGAAACAGCAGGCAGAGCGTCTCCGCAAAGCTTTAATAGACTATGGCATCGCAGTAGCTGGAGTAGATATGGAACGAACTCAAATCGGGCCAAGAATCGTGAGATACTGGGTAAAGCTTCAGCCACCTGCCGGAAGGCTAGCGGAAGTACAGAAGTACGCGGTCGACCTAGCACGAGAACTGAGCAGCAAAAGTGTTCCCATAATAGATAATATTCCCGGTGAACCATATATCGGCATCGATCTAGCACAGGAAAATCCACAGAACGTACCATTTGCTCCGGCACTAGACGAGCTACCTAACACTCAGCCTGATAAATTGCTCGTAGCGGTGGGAGTAAATCCTGCAGGGATTAAAGTACAGTGCGATCTCGTGAAACTCCCACACATGCTAGTAGCAGGTTCTACCGGAAGCGGAAAAACAATGTTTTTATCAACGTTGATCGCGAGTTTAGTGCGACGGCACTCATCCAAAGACCTCGAGCTATTGCTCGTCGATCCCAAGCAAACAGATTTTGTGATATTTGGGCAAATCCCTCATCTTCGGGCGGGAAGAATTTTTTATGATCCGTTAGATGCCATTGTCGAGCTAAAAACGCTTACGGAAGCAGAAAGAAACCGAAGGACAGATCTTTTACAAAAGGCACGATGTCCTAATATCCTTGAGTATAATCGGCGTAACCCTGAAAAACGTTTATCATGGATTGTCATAGTAGTGGACGAACTCGCCGATATTATGCTTACATTATCGCGAAACGAACGTGACGCTTTCGAGCGCCAGATAGGGCGTTTGACAGCTACAGGTCGCTCTATTGGCATTCATCTCATTCTTGCAACACAACGGCCAACAACAGATGTCATTACGGGAACTATAAAGGCGAATATACCAGCTCGTGTATCATTCCGCCTACCATCTGTTGTAGACTCAAGAACAATCCTTGACTATACTGGCGCGGAGCATTTACTGGGGCAAGGGGATATGCTGGCATTTCTCGATGGAGAAATGCAGAGACTCCAGGGATACTATGCCCCTTACGCAGTGTTAGATCAATTATTAGATTAGATATTAAATAGTATAATTAGAAAGGTTGTTTGATGGCTACAACACCACTTCGGGGATTTGAGTGTTCTGATCGCATACTCATCCCAGTAAATGAAGCCTATTTACTAAGTGTAATAAAGGCAGTTACTAGTGAAAGAGAATATGTGAGTATTTGCAAAAGCATTATTTCTATACGACAAAAGTTAAATGTTGCTATGTATCAAGCGGCATTAATATATAAATTGAACCCCAATCATTTCACGCTTTTCCATGTATTTCGTGACCAGAATATGAGAGAGGTAAAATTCTCAGAGATAAATTATAAAATCTGCTCATATTCAATGGGAGATGTTAATGAATATCTGTTAGCTTTAGCTTTTTTTATCGATACATTTGCCGCCACAATTTTCTCTCTGTTTGATGTTAGTGGAAGCTTAATTAATCAATTATACAAGCTTAATATTAAAGAGGATGAGGCAAGCTTTCATAAAGCATTAAGCGAAATTCAACTACAAGGATGTATTGATTCTAATGACAGTGTTTTTCGGTTACTTTGCAGTTACACTCTTTCTCAGAAGGAACCCGCTTATAGAAGCACGACCCCACTTTATACTATTACATGGCTGAAACCTATAAAATCTATTAGAAATCGTACAACTCATAGACCAATAACTGAAATCTGCGATTTTGAGTCAAGAGGCGATATACATTCAATCAATTCTGGAGATGTTCTCCAAACAGAGTTCTTTCTCAACGAAAAAATATACTCGAATAAGAAGAAACTAAGTGACTTCGTAAAGGAGGTTTTCGATGGAATAGAAGAATATGTTGAGGATCTCTATTTCTACTTGCGAGAGGCTGTTCAGCGAAGTACAACTCTACCAATCTACTAGTGAAACTAGTAACCGTTCATAGCTCGTATTTAGTTGCCCAGTTATAGCTAACTGCAAGCTTATCGACGAGGGAAGCCAACCACGCTTACTTGAAGCGCCTCTAGTACTACAGTGGTAACTAGCAATTTAGCCTATTTGGCAGAAGGTGCAACGTCCTTCTCAAGCCATTGTATCACACTCCTTTAGAATGAGGCTGACAAGCCATTGAGCTTACTTACCACTGTAGTACTAGGAAACAAAGAGGAGAGGTAAACAGGACTTTATGGTCCCTTACAGCTCCTCAGCGCCGTCGCTTCTTGCTCAGAGACTTGGTTGAGAAGGTGAATTTAACCCCTTGGCGCTCCATAAAAGCCTGAAAGTGAGCATAGAACTCGTTGCGATCCTGCATGCTAATCACCGAAACGGCATCAGCGGTTTCAATGGCATAGGGATAGCCATTGCCTGCAATAATTTCTGCTCGCACAACATCGAGCACGGGATCTAGCAGGCCCTCATCGAGCATCCAGCGAGGAAACTCTAGGCGCGAAGGAGGACGCTGTGCGGTCGTTTGGAGGTAACAGAAAGCGACACTGTTGCGATATCCACCATAGCTTTCCAAGATATCGTTGCGTGCACAGATCATCGCTGGCGTGCGGTCCCCCCAACGCAGGTATCCCTGCCAGAGCAGAGCATCATGGATCTTTTTTGTCTCACGCAACACAGGATGTTGCCGGACCGAGTCCAGGCGACGCAGCATAGTAATCATATCGCGGGCATAGCTGGTATCAATATAGCCAATGAGCGGCACACGTTGCTCTTCCGAGATTTTCAGCAATGATACTGCTGAGTTAATATAGCGCTCACGATAGGGGCTGGGCATACTTAGGGCAAAAGAGACCACCAGCGATCCATCAAAGAACACGACTGGACTGTATACCGGGTCATTCTCACTCCGAGCCAAGGCCAACTGCTCCATCTGACTACATAACGTCTCGATTTCTAATAAATAGCGACGCAACGTGACTTGCATCTCGGAATAGGGATAGCCATCAGGTTCGCTAGCCTCGCTCTTCGCCTCCTCCATAATCTCATCGGGGGCAAGCACCTCCATACGTACATCTTTGGTATAGGAGTGTCCCTGCATGTGCGGGTTAATAAAGAAGCCAACCTGAATCAGTGCAACAGGAATAGAGGCATCGCGCCAGGGGAGGAGTTGACTACCGTCCACAGCCACCGTGGTTACACCCTCAATGCATTCGGCCCACTGACGAGCCTGCTCATGGTTGGCAAATTCGCGTCCGAAAGGAAAAAGCGGGCCATGATAGTCACCGTGTACAGCATCTACTAGCCAGCGATCGAACTCGATACTGGGACGAGCCCCAGCGGATGGCATGCCGATCTCATCAGGGGGTAGCACGTTCTCAAGTTGTGCACTCGATTTATAATGCTCATATAATGATTCGAGTGCGTACTGATAGAGTTTGAGTTGCTCACCAAATGAGCCATCATAGAGGGAGAACTGTGCTCGTTTAGCATTGAGTGCTGCTTGTAGCTTGCCTTTGTGTAGCATCGGCTATTCCTCACTCTCATCGAAGAGTGACGGCTGTTGTTGACGTTCGATATATTTTTGCTCTTCGCATCGCTCTTGACTGCCCAATCCTTTAATATTACCTCCAAGAGCCCTCCTTGCCATATATCCCTTACCAATCATAACCATATAATTTTCAGGGTTAGCACTCATTATGGCAATTAAAAATGCATGTCTAGTCAGGTGATAATCGCCAATTGAGCGTACTGTTTTATTGCCTATCTGTTTTATCTTAAAAGCTTCCTTAAAATGTTCTTCTATGCTTTCTCCTGCTTGCTGACAATTTTTCATTGCTTGCCTAATAACGCGTTGGAAACCAACCCATGTACTATACCCTAAAAAGTCAGCTACTTCACGAGCACTCCAGTATTCGGTTCCATCTTCTCTAACTTTACGAATAGATTGTCCAAAATATCTCAAATCCTCTTGAGATAAGAAAATTTCACTGATTCTTCTTCTTCCTTGTAGGATATTGGACAATCCATCCAGTGATGCTATCAGAGAGGCTTCATATCTCAACGCATCATTCTCGTTGTCGAAGAAGGCTAGTTTTATTTTGAGCACCTCTTCTTTTTTTGACCAAATGCTACGAATGATGTCACATTTAGGCGACTTTACGCCTCTCCTAGCTTCAGCTTCATGGTCTAATATTCGATTGCCCTTGCCTTTACCGACATAAAATACTCGACCATCTGGATATGCATAAATATATATATAGTGTCGTAAATAAGATGAATCAACTACTCCCTCAAGAGCATTTTTATTATATGGCAAATTATTTCCCATGAAAACCAGATCCTTTCATAAGGCTAAAGTTCCTGTGCACTCCAATACTCACCTATCTTTTCACTGCAATGCATAATAGCGTCGAATGGTGAGTTAAGAGGTGTATTATTGTTTGACATACTATCCATTCTCCAAACTTGGCAACCCGTATCAAAATGATACGGGTTGCTTAGTATCCCGATCACTTCTTGCCACTCTTATAGTCGGCCCGCAGCCACCAATTGCATATCAATCTGAGGTACGCTACCATTCTCATCAGCAACTAGGCACGTTTCACCATTCACCTTGTTCAGGCGGACCAGGCTATCCAGGCCTTGCTCAAAGGTATCGTCGTGGCTGATCACGATGAGTTGATCAAAACCACGAACGCGGCGGATCTGATCGGCGAGGTTCATACGTCGCAGTTCGTCCATATTCTGGGTTGGCTCGTCGAAGATGGCGATGTTGAGCGTCGAGAGCTTTTTGAGCAAGGCAAGACGCACTGCTAAAGCCGCACTCATCTGCTCGCCACCGCTCAGCTGTGCAAAACTGCGATCGACTCCCTGACGCCGTAAGACGATCTCGTAATCGTTGCGCCAGGAGAGATAAGCGCTGCGGTCACCCATTATTTCGCCGAAGATGCGATTGGCCTCGGCAGAGATATCGGCCAGCATTGCCTTAAGCACATGTGGGGCTGCCTCTTTAATTAACTTGCGGAACTGTTCGATCATTGCGTACAGTTCCTCCAGTTCCTGATATTCATGTTTGGCGGCTTCCAACTCGATCAGGCGCTCCTCTGCCTCAGCAATCTTTGCTTCAAGCTCGTTCACGTCTTTTTGGTTATGCAGCATTGTCTGAGCCAAAGCCGCTAGTTTTCCACGTAGATCGGTTATTTTATCTCGGACAGCCTTCAATTCTTCCTCATTAAACACCGCCCTGGCCTCATGATAAGCTCGTTCTGCAACTCGCAGCTGCTGATCAGCCTGATCGGTTCTGCTCAATTGTTGTCGATAAGCCTCTTCGCACTCGGGGAGACGCTGTGCCTCTTGCTCATTTTTCAGGTAAAGGCGATGGCCGTTCTCGCACTGCTTGCTCACTGCATCCTGCCGGGCTATATCTTCATCCAGCGAGGCATAGACGACGAGTTGCTCGTCGAGGGCCTGGATCTTGCGTAGTGTTTCTTGCTGACGCTGCTGTTCTGCCTGGAGTTGCTGTTGATAAGACGCTTCTTGCGCAACGATTGCCTGTTGAGCTTTACTCTGCGAGCGAGGATCATTCAATGCAGCCAATTCGGCCTTTATCTGAGCAAGCAGCGCATCGCTTCCCTTGAACTGTGCAGCTTGCTCACGGCGCTCCTGTAGATCGGTCTCGAGCTGCTGAGCTTGCTCTTGCAATTGTTGCCCTTGCTTGTACAGTCCAGAGAGTTCACGCACTTTTGCATCAGCACTCTTGCTCTCGTTATATGCAACTTCTGCCTCGCTCATGCGCTGCTCTACCTCTTTAAGAGCCTCTAGATCTTGCGTCAAATTTGCTACATCACGCTCAAGGCGAGTAATCTCAATCGCGTGGCGCTGCAATTGTTCAGCCAGGGTGTCTCGCCTTTCGATATACTGACCAATTTTGTTGAGCGCATCGGCATACTTCTTGATCTGACCCATACGCTCACTAATCGTTGTCTGCTGCTGGCATAGGCGTTCCACTTCGATATGTTCGGCACTCAGTAATCCATCAAAGTAGGATTCCAGACTGGCGATGCCGCGCTGCTTGATGTTGAGGCAAGTTTCGTTCAGTAATGGACACTGGCCCCCCGCCGACTGGGCTCGCGATTTGACGTAGCCTTCGATATTGCCTTCGAGACGATGCAGTTGCGTGGAAAGCTGCTCGTATTGTTCTTGCAATCCTGGCATCTCTTCCGCTTCCTGGCGATGTTCCTCTATAGACTCGACATTACGCTCTGCCTTGCGCAACTTCTCAGCATCCTGATCACGTAATAGCTCTTTTTCGCGTAGGAGATTGCGCTTTTCCTGCAATTGCAACTGGACGCTGGAACGCTTTTGTTTCTGAATGCGCAACTGGACCAGAGCTTCATTACGTTCCTGCAAAAGATCGGCCACAGGCTTCAGTGGCTCAATTTCGGCGATTTTGCGCTGGCACTTCTCCTGATCTTGCACACACTTTGCGAGCTGGCTATTCAAACGCTTGCCTTCATCTACAATCTCTTTGTAGCGTGCAACTTGCTGCATAGCCTCATCGCGTTTTTTCTCAAGTTCCACCTGCTGTTCAACGAGGGGTGCAAGTTCGACAACCTTCTGACGTGCTATTGCAACCTCTGCCAAACGTTCCTGCCAATTGTTGGCTCGTGTCTCAATCTTTGCCAGTGCATTCTTCAGCTCGGCACATTGTTGGAGCAGAGCATTGCGCAGTTGGTCATCTCGACGCAAGCGCGTTAAGATTTCCTGTGCCTGGAGATAGAGCTGATAGCTCTCCTGGTTCTCTAGTATAGACTGGTGAGCGTTGCGAGCAGTTTGGAACTGCTGTTCACGATCGCGCAAGAGATTACTGGCATTCTCATGCATCACCTGACTGGACTCAAAATGCTGCTTCAGCTTCGTCAGTTGGGCCAATTGCTCACTGAGCACAGTCTCACGTTCTTCATATTGCTTCAGTTGCAGGCTCCAAGCAACGTTCTGGGCTTTCTGCTGTTCATCGAGCTGGCGATCTTCTTTCAACTTCTCACGCCACTGTTCCAGATCGCTGGTCACAAAGGAAAGATGATCAATGCGTCCCTTTTGCTGCTGCATCTGCTCTTTATAATATTTTTGTGTATCCAAAAGGTTATCGGCGGCGGTTTTATAATCCTCGATCTGAAGCAAAGCATCAAAGGTCTGCTTGCGCTTACTGGCGGCTTCCAGGAAAATAGCGGTAAATGTGCCCTGGGGAACACCAAGTGCGTCGCGAAAGAGTGAGTCGAGCGGGCGTTCGCGATCGATGCCGAAGAGATCATGCAGTCGGTCCAGCACATCGGCACGCTGCTCAAGGCGCAAATTGGCCTCCTCATCATGGAGCAGCCAGCGGGCACCGGAGCCACAGCGTCGTTCAACGGTGTAGGGACGTTCGTCGCTACCGATCAGATGCACCACGACTTTGCCATATTTTTCGCCTTCGCGTACAAACTGATCCTGGCTATATGGCAGATACCCGAAAAGGGCATAACCCATCGCCTCTACAACCGTTGTTTTACCAGCCCCATTGGATCCACTAATGGCAGTTGTACCACGCCGGAAGTCAATAACGATGTGACGATAACTTTTGATATTCTCCAATTCGATACGCGTGATGAGCATGATGCTATACCCGCCTTCCCAACAAATGCGAAAAATATTACACTCTTCCAAATTTGCTCTTCTGCCTTTGGGAGCCAAAAACGGAAGTACTCAGCCGCATTATAACACGACTTGTTACCCCTCGTTGCGTCATTTCACTATACAGCGCTCATATCCTTATGGTTTTGTACATATGCATTTGGTCTATGAAGGCATCATTGTGCTTGAAGCCGCCAGGTAACCTGCCATATTCTCTAAAGCCAAACCTTTCATACATTCGAATTGCGGGTATGTTGCTCGAGAACACGCTTAATACGATAATACGTAGTTGTGGTAAGTGTATTTCAGCCTGTTGTAGCACATGATCCATCAGTAGCTTACCTATACCCATACCTCTATAGGGTTTCGCGACACAAATTCCAAATTCTCCCACATGACTTTCTACTCTATCTCTCATATCAATACCGGAAACTCCTATAGGTTTATCATCATCAAAGGCTACTAGATGGGCAGAAATATGCTTTGCAATTCGCATTACTTGCCTATTAATATATTCTTTTTCTTCTTCAATTGTTAGCCTTTCTCCTTGAAATCGTATAAATGTTTTCTCTTCAGAAAGAGTATTCATATATTGGCAGAGTACATCTGCATCTGCTATTTGGATACTCCGAATGCGAATGTCATGTTTCATAAAATCACTCTTTTATATCTATCTACCCTCTTGATATGTTTCTACCCTTGTATCTGCTAAGATATCTTGATTGTAGTATAGCATGCTCATAGATGGAAGTATACTCCTGGTGTATCAGTATATCAGTGGGAATCGGAAGCCTTTTCCAGCACTCGAACTCTCTTGAATAGCCTTACGTATTAGCATAAAACTTTTCAGATACCCTAAGCGTATCCATAGAGTGACTACTCCCCATGGAGAAATCCAGGGGCTTCACCTAAGGAGCCGAATGCAACGCAACCGCTTGCAGCACTTTCACATAGGCTCAGTCAGGGCTCCAGTGGTCATTATATATAATTAGAGGTAAATAATGATTGATCTCGAAGCTCCCATCAAAGAAGTCACCGTCTATGCTGACTGCGCCCTGGTTACTCGCAGGGGCAGTATCCAGCTTGAGGCTGGCGAACATGAACTGCGCATCAATAACCTGACCCAGTTTTCCCGCGACTCGCTGCGGGCTGCTGGTCAAGGTCCTCAGGGTACACGTATCCTGAATGTCGATATTACCACGGCATTCTACAGCCGCACCCCCGAGGAGGAGCTGCAAATCCTGCAGGATGAACTGGAACAGTTGCAGCAGCAGCAGTATCTACTGCAAGCGAGGCACAATGCCCTCAAAGAACGTCGTCAATGGCTGCATACCCTTGGTGAACAATCACGTGATTTTGCCAAAGGTCTGGCACAAGGACAGATGAAACCGCAGGATTGTGCTGACTTTTTTAGCTTCATGGCCGACCAGTCTTTGCAGGACACGAAGGCATCGCTAGAACTGGAGAAACAAATTCGCCAGATGCAATCAGAGATTGATGCAAAACGACGCGAACTCAACGCCAAACAAGGGACCGGGCTAACTGATCGGCTGGCAGCCTCTATTACACTCGAATTGCCGATTGCTGGTGAAGTGACGTTGGAAATTTCCTATCGTGTAGATAATGCCTCCTGGCATCCCCAGTACGATGTACGTGTACAGATGAACAATGAGCAGAACCAGGGAGAGGTGGAACTCACCTACATGGGGATGGTACAGCAGGCTACAGGCGAGCGATGGGAAAACGTTGCCCTGGCCCTTTCGACGGCCCGACCCAGCCTTGCCGCTGTGCTTCCTGAATTACACCCCTGGTATCTCAAGGCTTATATACCACCACCTCCTCCTCCTATGCCTTACGCCGCAGCACAACCTGCACCCGCACCCGGCTTCGGAGCAATGAGAGCCATGGCACAAACAGCCACTCCTAAGCGGCTCGACGAAGATACGCTTACCTCGATGGAAGCAATAGCACCACCACCCGTTGCTGCCGAAATAGCGACGACCACTGTTGAGCGTACGGGAACAGCACTGGTTTTCCGCGTCGGTCACGTAGTCGATATCCCATCTGATAATTCGCCGCATAAAACCACCATTGCGCAGGACCAGCTCCCTTGCGAGTTTGATTATGTGAGCGCCCCAGTTCTGGAAGAGAATGCCCATCTACGTGCAACCATTACCAATACAACAGAACGCGTCCTGCTCAAAGGCGACGCCAGTATCTTCCTAGGCAGTGAATATGTCGGTACCACAAAGGTAAAGATGACAGCTCCTAATGAGCAGTTTCAGATTTTCCTCGGCATCGATGACGCGATCAAGATCAAGCGTGAGCCGATAGAACGCGCAGTGGATAAGGGTAATATCTTGCAGAATGATCTACGGCGTAGCACCTATGCCTATCTCATCACAGTACATAACTACGCCGTCGCACCCAGAAAAATCGTGATCCAGGATCACCTGCCAGTGCCGCAACACGAGCGTATCAAAGTTAAGGTCTTGCAGATTCAGCCACAGCCTGCTGAACACAGCAAACTGGAAATGCTGACCTGGAAATTCACTCTGCCAGCAGATGGCGAGCAGAAGATTGAGTACCGATTCGTCATTGAGCATCCCCAAGGACTCAAAGTCATCGGACTACCATAGCTTCCTGATCGCGTCTATGGAAATGGTGTCACAGCATTCTGATATAGTCCTTGTAGAGTTCTGAATAGGCCTTGCTTTTGCAGTGACGGAAGTGCCAAAGTAGAGGAAACCAATTTAATTTTGATTTTGATATGTTGACTTTATTGAAGAACTGTTAAGTTCATTTGAATCATGCCCAAGGAGAAAGATATGCCCATTGATATTCAGCGTGCCCGTCAGGAAACTCCCAGCTGTACCAATATCATCCACTTCAACAATGCAGGCTCATCCCTCATGCCCCAGCCAGTCGTTGATGCCACCATCGGTCACCTGCAACTTGAGGCACAGATCGGTGGCTATGAGGCAGTTGAACGCCAGCTTAACACCATTGAACACGCCTACGATGCCGCTGCTGCACTTATCAACTGCTCACGCGACGAGATTGCATTTGTAGAAAATGCCACCCGCGCCTGGGATATGGCCTTCTACTCTATTCCGTTTCGTTCCGGCGACCGCATCTTGACTGCGATGTCCGAATATGCCAGCAACTATATTGCTTACTTGCAGGTCGCCAAAAAAACCGGTGCAATTGTCGAGCCTATTCCTGATGATGCCTATGGACAACTCTCTATCGAAGCACTCAGCAATGCTATTGATAAACGTGTCAAGCTGATCTCCGTCACCCATGTTCCTACCAGCGGAGGATTGGTCAATCCAGTGGCCGCAATAGGCAAGATTGCACGTGCAGCAGGTATCCTCTACCTCGTAGATGCCTGCCAGTCTACTGGACAGATGCCTATCGATGTTGAGGAGATCGGTTGCGATATGCTCTCAGCTACGGGTCGTAAATACCTGCGCGGCCCACGTGGGACTGGCTTTTTGTATATTCGGCGTGAGGTTCTCGAACGCCTCGAACCACCCTTTCTCGATCTCCACGCTGCTACCTGGGTTGCCCGTGACCGCTACAAAATACGCCCGGATGCTCGTCGCTTTGAGAACTGGGAGACTAACTACGCCGGAAAAATTGGTATTGCCACAGCAATCGATTATGCCATGCAATGGGGACTGGACAACATCTGGCACCGCATCAAAACTCTGGCCTATCAACTCCGCACACAGCTCACTGCACTGCCAGGTGTCACCATACAAGATCGCGGCATCACGCAATGTGGCATCGTTACCTTTACTATCGAAGGCTTAGATCCCGAGGAGATCAAACAGCATTTAGCGGCACAGCATACCAATGTCTCGGTTGTCATACATGCTTGGAGCTACCTCGACATGGAGGCACGTGGGCTGACCAGCGTGGTACGTGCTTCCATACACTATTACAATACAGAAGAGGAGATTTCGCAATTCTGCTCATATATAGAGAGGCTCGTCTCATAAACATGACAACATAGTATCAACATTTTGTCTTAGCTAGTGTAGACTTCAAGGCCATTGATAAAGGGGTTATCTGCCGAGCCCCGTGTAAAGCTGATCACTATTTGGCCACTGCTGTTCGCCTTCACCGTGAATTGCTTGGCCAGGGCTTTCTTATACCCAGCCTCGGCATAGACATCAAAGTTCCGCAGCACCGTGTTTCCGTTCACCGCCACGTTAAACTGACGCAGACCGGGTGCTTGGAAGGAGAGTTCTGCCCAGTCCAGCCGCAGCGTGTATGCCGCACCTGCTTTTAGACCAGGGATAGTATAGGTGAAAGCACTATTCCAGCGACACGTCTGGTAGACTACTTGGGGCGGCGGATTACCCACTCTTCTCGTATCGATTGGGCTAGAGAGGTCAGAAAACTGGTGACCCTCTTTATTGTCAATGTCTGCCACAAAGGTACCCGACCCAGTACCACCAGCGTCAATCGCTCTCACGAGCTTTCCAGATGGTGCTGGCAGAGGTGTCGGGACTGGCGTGGGTGTCAGGACTGGCGCAGGAACTGAGGCCGGGACTGTGGATGGCGGAATGCTTGGGGATGCTGATGACATGGGAGTCGGAAAGCCACAGTGCGTATTGCTCCAGCCGATGTTGCCTGGTCCCCTGGTAACGGCGAAGTTCACCCCACAGTTATACTGACCGCCCGCTACGAGGTTCTTGGCTGTCACATAGTTGAACTGTGCTGAGCCTGCTGCCTGTTCCTGAATAGCGAATGTGCCCGCCGTGTTGATGTTGACGTGATTAAACGTCACATTGGTGATGTTCGAACCGATAAAGTGAATGGCCTCATACGAGCTGTCATCAATCTCATCATCCACAACGTTGATCTTGCCCGTCATGGCAGAGTCTAGTGCATAAAACCACATCGCCCCAACGCCGAATTGCCAATTTGGGTCCAATACTCCTGTACGCACCAGCGTGTTGCGTGCGATCATCGTCGTCCCACTGAGTGGTACAGCGTTGAAACGGTTTCCAACGTGAATACCTCCGCCTTGCGTGAGCGTGTCAGAGACGATGTTGTCGGTCACACTATTATTGGCTCCTCCATAGATAGCTATGTTGTTAGCCAGGATAGGCAGTTCTACCGTATTGAACCGAAACACATTGTTCTGATCCGCATTTTTTTCCGCCCACATGGCGAGCCCATCATCACCAGTATTGCGCACTTGTGTCTGCTCAACTATCGTATTAGTGATGCCATCATGCAAATTGATCCCGTCCGCAGTCACATCACGGATCGTATTCCCCACAATCAACAGGTTGCTGAACGGACCATCCAACCACATGCCCACCTTGGTGTGTTCGATCCAAAGGTCTTGAATGACCGATCCTCCACCCAGTGCTCCACCAATCCCATTGACTTGTGCACCGTCATCGCGGTTCATGACCTCTCCGAAGATGGCAAAGTCGTACAGCTTAACATTCTTGCTAGGATGAGGGCTCGCATTGCCATACACGCCGACGCCATTGCCATGAAGTACGCTATACCAGGGACCTGCACCGCGCATCGTCACATTATCCACAATGATATGGCTGGTAATAGTGAACGTTCCAGCAGGAATCCATACCCCTTTGCCCTGACTCTCGGCAGCTGCCACAGCTTTGTTCATGGCCTGCGTAGAATCGGTAGCACCAGTGGGATCGGCACCATCATCGGTGATGGATATATAGCCAGATGGCTTGGTATAAGGAGCAGAGACTTGATAAAAATCAGCCAGGTCAATGATATACCATGGTGCAGTATCACCCGCGTCTATCTGCAATCGCACTTTAGCACCAGCTGGCAATTCGCCAAGCATGACACGTGTTTCGTCGTAGAAATGGTGCGGCTTGCCATCACCAGGGTTATTGGTAAACGGATAGCTCCCATAGAACCAGCTATATTTGGACGTCAGTGTCAGGTTCTGCTTGTGCGTTCTGTTGACATACAGACTCAACGGGGCAGTCAAGCCTGTTCCATTCTCGGTGTCTGGAATGCTGTAGCGAATAGTCATAGCATTTGCAGGCTGCATCAGAGTGAATTCAACATATTGTCCCCGTGCTTTCAACTGGACTGCCTTGCGCCCTGACGCCTCGGAGGCAAGCTGTGTAAATGTGCGGTCTGGCCCAATCACCGTGCCATTGGTTGCCGCGTTTTCTGCTTGGTATTCGACATACGGCAGGGTTGCACCCCGAGAGGCCATACTAGTACCAGCCACTGTAGCTTGCGTCTGGGTATTCATGCTAGCTATGCTGGTTCTCGCTTTGGCAATGGGTAGTCTGCCTGCGAAGAGAGTTACTCCAACCATAAGCAGGCTAAGAACTGGGAATTTCCACTTCAACGGTCTTCGTATTCTTTTCATACATCTGCCTTTTCACTCTGTACTCTACCCATCTTCTGCCAAACGAGAAAATGAGTCTTGATAGAGTTTGCAATACTCACTGATAAAGATAGGTGAAATTTGCATGTTTGTACAGAAGGAAACAGGGACAATTTCATGCACTTTTTTAGCACTTCGTCTGTGGGCTTTGTCATCTCTAATTGGATCATCTCAAAAATGCACGGTAAAGAGGCATGGAAGGCTAACGGTCTAGCAGGCATGGCTGCGAGAGACCCAAAAATCTATACAGCTTTCGCTACTTTTCGTTACACCATGCTATAATACTTTAATAACACATACTGAGGAAGGGCTCGCTATGCGCTTACAGGGAAAAACTATTGGGTATTTTGTTGCCCCCGAGGTCGAAGATCTGGAATACTGGGTCCCGGTGATGCGGCTGCGTGAAGAAGGGGCCAGGGTTATTACTATCGGGCTTAGCAAGCAAACCATTCGTGGGAAACACGGCCTGGAGATAACACCTGATGTTAGCATCGATGAGGCCCCCAGAGCAGAAGATTTAGATGCACTGGTCATTCCAGGCGGTTGGGCACCTGATAAACTACGCCGCAATCAAGGCGTGCTCGCACTCGTTCGCACAGTCAATGCGCAGGGTAAAATTATCGGGACAATCTGCCACGGCGGTTGGGTCCCCATCTCCGCAGGGATCATACAGGGACGTAAAGCAACTGGCTCAACTGGCATCAAAGACGATATCACCAATGCCGGTGGTATCTGGGTCAATGAAGCGGCTTTTCGTGATGGGAACCTGGTTTGGGGTCGTGTTGTAGAAGATATCCCTGCATTCTGCCGGGAACTTGTCGCGGCTCTTAGCACAATTCATTAATTAAAATGAGTAGTAAAGAGGAGAGGGAACCTTGAGCCGATTTCTTGATACATTGGCCCAACGCGTCTTAATATATGATGGCGCCACAGGCACGAACATACAACGTTACAGACCCACCGCCGAAGATTACGGTGGTCAGGCCACCGAGGGTTGCAATGAATATCTTGTCCTGACTAAACCCTCTGTCATCGAGGAGATCCATACGGGTTTCCTGGAAGTCGGCTGCGATGTGCTGGAGACTGATTCTTTTACTGCCAGTCGACTCAAACTGGATGAATATGGGATTGGTCACTTGACCCATGAAATCAATTTTACAGCAGCTCAGATTGCTCGTCGTCAAGCTGATCGCTATAGTACACCTGATCACCCACGCTTCGTCGCTGGGTCCATCGGCCCAACAGGCATGCTGCCTTCGTCCAATGATCCTCTCCTGAGCAATATCACCTACCAGCAACTCGTTGCGATCTTCCGTGAACAGGCTACCAGTTTACTCAAGGGTGGTGTCGATGTCCTGCTCATCGAAACCAGCCAGGATATCCTGGAGGTCCGTGCTACCATTACTGGTCTACGCCGCGCCATGCAGGATGTCGGACGAAGCGTACCAATCCAGGCCCAAGTCTCGCTGGATACCAGCGGACGTATGCTGCTCGGCACCGATATCGCCGCCGTCATGACTACCCTGCTGGCACTACGCGTGGATATCGTAGGACTCAACTGCTCCACAGGACCTGAGCATATGCGCGAGCCAGTGCGCTTCCTAGCCGAAAATTGTCCTCTCCCAATCTCAACAATCCCTAATGCAGGTATTCCACTCAATGTCAATGGGCAGGCCGTCTATCCGATGGAACCATGCCCAATGGCCACTGCACTGTGCGAATTCATTACTGAATTCGGCGTCAATATCATTGGCGGCTGCTGTGGGAGCAGCCATGAGCATCTCCGTGAGATTGTAGAAGCCTGCCGTACCGCTCCTCGCCGCCTGCGACCGATTGCAGAAGACAACTTGAGCAACAAAGATTTCCGCAAGATCATACCACCGTTCGTCTCCAGTGGCATTCGCGCAGTGGCTATGCAGCAAGACCCGGCACCACTGATCGTCGGCGAACGTATCAATGCAGTAGGGAGTCGTAAAGCCAAACAGGCCATGCTCAAAGATGACTATGATACAGTGCTTGTGATGGCTCGTGAACAAGTTGAAGGTGGTGCTCATGTTTTGGATGTGCAGTGTGCCATGACAGAGCGTATCGATGAAGCACAGCAGATGGCTAGCATCGTCAAGAAACTCTCGATGGGTATTGAAGCCCCGCTGGTGATCGACTCCACAGAGGCCGACGTCATTCAGGCCGCGTTAGAAACCGCTCCGGGACGCTGTATCGTCAACTCGATCAATATGGAGAATGGCCGCCAGCGTATCGAGAGTGTGGTGCCACTAGCTATTGAGCACGGTGCCGCCATCGTGGCACTCACCATTGATGAAGAGGGCATGGGTAAGACCATTGAACGTAAGGTCGAGATTGCACACAAAATCTATGATATCTGCGTTAATGAATATGGGCTACCACCTAACGCACTCATTTTCGATCCCCTCACCTTCCCAATCACGACAGGGCAAGAAGAACTGCAGACAGCAGGCATCAATACACTTGAAGGTATCAGGCACATCAAGGCCGAGCTTCCTGGCGTCATGACTATTCTGGGTGTGAGTAACGTCTCGTTTGGTCTGAAACCACACGCACGCGCCGTACTTAACAGCGTCTTCCTCTACCACGCAGTGAAAGTTGGGCTCGATATGGCGATTGTGAACCCGACGCATATCACACCTTATGCCGAGATCGATACAGAACAACGGCAGCTCGCCGATGATCTAATTTTCAACCGTCCCGATGCCTTGACACGCTATATCGCCTACTTTGAGGAGCACAGTCCCCAAAAAGATGATGGCAACACTAAGGTTGATCCAACCGAGGGTATGGAGCCAGCCGAACGTATCCATTGGCAAATTCTCCATCGCCGCAAAGAGGGCATCGAGCCCCTCATAGATCAGGTAATTGCTGAGCGCATAAGCTCCCAGGAACTCTCGCGCAACGACACAGCTGTGAATGTGCTTAATACAGTCCTGCTGCCTGCGATGAAAGAGGTCGGAGATCGCTTTGGTGCTGGCGAGCTTATCTTGCCCTTCGTGCTGCAATCTGCCGAAGTGATGAAACGAGCTGTGGCTCACCTGGAAGGCTACCTAGAAAAACAGGAAGGCTATACGAAAGGCAAGGTGGTGCTGGCGACGGTCTTCGGCGATGTTCATGATATCGGCAAAAACCTGGTTAATACCATCTTAAGCAATAATGGCTATACCGTCTACGACCTTGGTAAGCAGGTACCGCTTAACATTATTCTGGAGAAAGCTATCGAGGTCAATGCTGATGCTATTGGTCTCTCTGCCCTATTGGTGAGCACATCGAAGCAAATGCCACTGTGTGTCAAGGAGCTGCATAAACGAGGTCTCACCTTCCCGGTTATCATCGGCGGAGCAGCTATTAATCGCTCGTTTGGCCGCCGTATTCTTTTTGTCGACGATCAGACGCCTGAAGCTGCACCGCTTGCTTACGAACCCGGCGTTTTCTACGCCCGCGATGCCTTCGAAGGCCTGGATATCGTTGACAAGCTCACCAGCACTCTTGAAGCGCGTCAGACATTTGTAGAGCATATCAAGCAGGAAGCATTGAAAGAACGCGTCAAGAAAGTGGCGAAGACTACAGAGCAGACTACCAGGACCCAGGAGGAGGATATGACCCCTTCAGCAAGTATCAAACCAGCTCTCTCTATCCCAAAGCCGCCATTTTGGGGCCCACGGGTACTGGAACGCATCGGTCTGGAGGATGTAGCCGAATGTATGGATCTCAATGCGCTCTATCGTGGACGATGGGGAGTTACGGCTCATGGCGAGGAATTCAAGCGCCTGATAGAGCAGGAGTTTCATCCACGCCTGGAACGCATGTTGCGCGAAGCACGTCAGCAGCGCTACCTGCAGCCAAGAGTTGTCTACGGTTACTTCCCCTGTCAGTCCAGTGGCAACGAACTGATTGTCTACGATCCCCAGGAATTTCAGCGACAGACAACTGGATCTCCAATCTTGCGTGAGATCACACGTTTCCACTTCCCACGCCAGCATGAACGGGATCGCCTCTGCCTGGCAGATTACTTCGCTTCGACGACAAGCGGCAAGATCGATGTTGTAGCATTCCAGATTGTGACAATGGGAACACCTCCTAGCGAAGCAGTACAACGCCTACAACAGGCAAGCGATTATTCAGAGGCATACTTCGTACATGGCTTATCTGTTCAGATGGCTGAAGCCCTGGCCGAGTACAGCAATCGCGTTGTGCAACGAGAGCTTGGACTCGAGGGAGCCAGGGGAAGACGCTATAGTTGGGGCTACCCGGCCATTCCCGATCTACAAGACCAGACCAAGCTCTTTGAGTTGCTGCCGATCCGCAGCGCTACCGATGTTGAAATCACGGAGTCTTACCAGTTTGTGCCAGAACAAACGACAGCAGCTATTGTGGTCCATCATCAACAGGCCGTATACTTTGCTGTGCGTACAGAGGCCAATACGGTCGGCGTGTAAGGGGCCATTTATTACAGAACTCGGCCCAGAAAGCCCCTCGGTTTTAACCAGGGGATGAATGGGCCTACCTTTTTTGGGGCTTGGGCACAGGGGAATACTCTCCTGTATAAAAGAATGTTCATTATCCTATCCTCTATCATGAATATTTATTTATTGACATGTATGTTATACTACGTCTAGTACTTTGACAACGGAATAGTGTTTCCTGGGTTCCAAGCTAAATCGTTCGCTTGGGTAAAAGCACTAGCGTGTTCACCAAAGATCAAAACAGTAGGAGAGATCGCGTAAGATCTTGTCGATGTTCGACAAGATCGCAATACACGCCTAACGGTCTGTTTGTCTCTCTTCAATTTTTCGTACCGTACCGAGGGGCACTCGGGAACGGGCACTGCTTCGGTAGTGCGAACGCTTCTGGAGACCTGGCCTCTACTGCGCCCTCCAAACGGAGACGTGGCAAGTCGGATCGCTGAAGGAAGAACCCCCGTCCTGATTATCGGCGGGGAGTGTCAGTTCACATACTCATAGGCCCCAATATCACAACCTCTCCCTTGTGGCCGCTTCGTCCCCAGTTCGTCCGTTGGATGGCCGCCTAGGTCACAGGCATTTAGCGGAATCTGATCGATAGCAGGGCTACCAGGCAGCAATCTGTGGGTCCAGGGATGTAGCCACGACTGCCCGCCATTATCCCGTAAGATGGCATCGATACCTAGACTGGAGAAGTTCTCTCCCGCAAGATCGGTAGCATGTTTGCCATGTGGATCAGCAAACACCGTACGGAAAAAGTTCTGTATCAGGTTATATCCATCTGTCTCCACTAATCCTGCGATGCCAGGTTGCACAGGGGCCTGGTTTCCCGCTACAATGTCCCCTTTCACGGAGAGATGTGCAGGAACATTTTTTCCGCTCCTCACTGTTGCATCGCTCGTCACTATGCCACCACCACTACTCTGTGCATTATTGCCGTATAGTGTGCAAAAGCTTGCTGTCATATGACCGCCATTGTTGACGATACCGCCTCCATTCGCATATGCCATATTATCAGCTATAGTACTGTTCGTAAGGGTCAGTTGAGCAAGCACATCGGAAAAAATCCCTCCGCCGCTGAAAAAAGTAGAAGGGCTCTCAAAGGAACTAGAGATATTGATGGCCGTTGCCGTATTGTTAGAGATTGTACTATTGGTCACAACCGTCGTTCGCGAGTTATAAATACCGCCCCCCAGACCGACGCCTTTTGTCTGCTCAGTTGATTGCTCGACTGCTGCCATCGCCGTGTTATGAGTGATCATACTATTGCTCACAGTGAGGTTTCCCTGATTGTCAATCCCTCCACCATTGCCAGTCACTTCATTTTCCGCAATCAGGCTGCTTATTAGAGTGAGATCACCCTTATTCGTGATGCCACCACCACCGCCAGATGCCCAGTTATTTGCCACAATACTGCCCATCAGCGTTACTCGACTCTGAGTATCATTCACAATGCCTCCACCAGCTTCCATGTGCAACGAGTTGCATTGGGGGGCTATCCCATTATCTATCACACTGCTATTTTCCAGCACCAACGTCCCACTATTATTGATACCACCAACGGTATCGCAGGCTGATGCTGTATTATACGCAACCAGACTATTGGTCAGGGTGAGCTTGCCATTGTTCTTGATACCACCGCCAGCATATCCTGCAAATTTAGTTTTGCCCTCGAGAGACGTTGTATTATGGGTAACACCTACATCGTTCAATGTCAGATTACCGTCATTGGTAATAAAGCTGTTGCCTCCAGTAAAGGAGTTTTGAAAGCTCATATCCTCTATGGTAACCGTCACACCGCGATGAACAACTACGGTAGAGCCGCTATTACTAGTGATCCTAACATCATTTTCTCCCAGGCCAATGATACTCAGATTGCGATCAATATCCAGGTTTCTATGTTGTAAATGAATTGTCTTTCCTTTTAAGCTTGCATCAAAGCGAATCATATCGCCCGGATGTGCCATCTCGATGACCTGACGTAACGATCCTGGCCCATCATCTCCATTGGCGGTAACAATATTGCGATGGCGCACTTGGACACTGAACAATCCTATCGAAACTACGAAGAATAATGCAATACATGCCACAATACTACGGATGACACGAGTACGCATCTGCCGCACGGTGCCAGCATGCAAGAATGCCATCTCCTGCTCACTCGGCATGTTGCGCTTTGCCCAAGTCCGTGCTTCTTTCAACTGAGAACCCCGGTAGAGTCGGTCAGGAGACCTCTTACGTCGTTGCCATGCCACAGCATCCTGGCTGATCACCTGCTGCAGGTGAATATCGTCGCGAGCCTCACGCAGCCATGTTATCAGTCTAGCCCACTCGCGGATTAATGCCTCGTGGCTCACCTCCACTGTGGTAATACCAGCCACTTCGCTCGCTGTGAGCAAGCGAGCTGTAATAAAAGCATCAATAGTTTCTCCCAGCAGGCGAGTCTCGTGGGGATCACTGAGCACAAACTCTGAGAGAGAAGCTCGACGGCGCGTTGTGTCCTGTTCAGAGGTACTTGGATCTATCAAACGCAGAAATATAGCTCTCGCCCGTGTACGATACTCATCTCCAGGTAAGCTGGTATACGTCTGCTCCGCCCATTTTGCCAGAGCGCCTTTCACCCCGCCAATACGCCTGTAAGCTTGCATCGTCAGGACATGTCCCCCGCGCAGTTGGAAGAGCAGTTCCAATGTAAAGGATAAGAGTGGCAGTGCCCCGGCCTGCTTCTGTGTCTCAAAGAGCAAGTCCCCGACTAGGTTCTCCTCGAACTCCAGCTGTACGGCAGGAAGCGCCGCCGGTTTCTCAATCACTGCACGCAGATCCTGCAGGTCCATCGGCAGGACTGAGATGCGATAAACCTCGATCAAACGACTCAGTGTCGGGTACAGCATTGGCCGATCGGCATAATCGGCACGCAATGTCAGGAGAACAATCACTGGCCCCGAAGGTTCCGTTGCAGCTGTCACCAGCAGATTGATGAACTGCTGGCGTTCCTGTTCAGAGACTATGTTGCTGAACACCTCTTCAAACTGGTCCACCAGTAGAACGACCTTGCCATCCGGCTGAGAGACCAGATGTTGAGCCAGTAAATGCAAGCCGCGCGTTGAGTCACCTTGCAGATCCTCACATATGGCCTTCAAACTGCTTTGCGGCATATGGAGAGCAAAGGCAACAGCGAGAGCTTCCAGTGGGTGCGCTCCCGGCACCACTGGTTTGAGATATACCCAGGTCGAGCTACCGGGCAAGGCATCTTTTTGCAGGCGCGGCAGCAAGCCAGCCATCACCACACTCGACTTGCCTGACCCACTTGGCCCCACCACAGCTAACAGCCGTGTCCCAGACATGCTGGGCAACATCCCCGCCAGCATCTCCCGCACGGTTTCCACCAACTCATAGACCAGGGCATCCCGCCCGAAGAAATCGCCAGTGTCATCCTGCGTGAATGCTTTCAGACCCTTATATGGATTGCGTGGCTCCCAGGAAAATGCTTGTGCTGGCAGCGACGTCATCTCCGGTGTCGAGAGCATGATGTTCTTTTTCAGACAGGTCACCAGTTCATCCAGGGCACTGTAGTAGTTGCGCTCTCGAGCGTCAATTACATCAATTGTCGCCTGCTGTCCCCAAGACTCCAGGAGTAAAGTAGCGATATCTCCTCCCTCTATCCAGAAACAGATAATCTGTTGGCGGTACATAGCAGCCTGACGAAGGTGGTCCTGGACCATGCGTGAAGAACGTGTTCGCGACGAGACCACCACTACCACAGCAGAAACCGCACGGATCGCCTCCACAGCTGATTCGTGATCGAATATTGTCGAGGCCAAACTCTTCTGCTCATTCAGGCAGTGAATGCCCCATACTTGTAAGTCAGCTTGCAGACGTGCAACAAAGCTAGCATCAGCAGGAGGGGCAGACAGAAAGACGTGTATATCTGGTGAGACAGGAATGCCAGTGGAAGAGATAAGTCCAGGCTCTCTAGAGGAGAACGCGGCAAGCATCTCAGACAGAGAGAGACTCGTAGATTCTCTGGGGAAGGCTGCTAGCGTCTCAGGCAGAACGACCGTGCCTGACTTTTTTTCGTGATCGGATAGATTAAACCCAAATTCTTCTTGATGACCCTGAGCTGCTCGTTCGAGTGCTTCTGCAAAAGCCTGCACGCTCTCAAAACGCTCCGCTGGGTCTTTTGCCAGAGCCTTGAGCACAACAGCTCCCGCCATCGCCGAAAGTTCGGGACACCGCTTGCACAAGGGGCGAGGCACGACAGATACCTGCTGGTGAATAATCTCCCAGTAGGACCCTGTAAAAGGGCATTCCCCACAGAGCCACTCATAGGCCATTATACCAAGCGCGTACTGATCACTGGCAAATGATGGCTTACCACGCAGTTGCTCGGGAGCCATATACGGCAGCGTCCCGGCCAGTTCCTGCGTACTGAACAGGTGAGGCGAGGGAGCAAGCAAGGCCAGACCGAAATCTCCCAGAAGCAGTCGATGGTGCATACCGAGTAAGATATTTTCTGGCTTGACGTCACGGTGGATAATGCCATGACTATGAGCATACTGCAAAGCCTGGCTGATCTGCCTGATATACTCAACAACGGTTGCGAGTGATAGGCGCGATCCGCAGGGATGGCGTTTCCGCAGGGTTCCACCCGGCGCATAGTCCATCACCAGGACTGGCATTCCCTGTTCGACGAAAAAATCGAGCACACGTACAATATGAGGATGAATCAAACGAACGAGGGTTTGGGCTTCGGCCTGGAAGCGTTGTGCCTCCTTCTCTGAGAGAGAAACTTGCAGGACTTTGAGCGCTGCATAACTCCGAAGATAGCCATGTTGGCCCAGGTAAACTTCGGCAAACCCTCCCTTTCCCAGTAACTGGAGGAGACGATAGTTTCCCAACTGCAACCCAACACGATTGATCGCCATTCAGTTATCTCCCAGTCCCTTACCACATGACTTCCTGTAGAAATATCCCTATTCTATTCTATTATAGCACGGACGAGCACAGTAAGAAAATCACAGGATAACCCTCCTATAGAGCCTCTCGATAGGGAAAATGAGATCAACACTTTTTAATTCGATATTCTCACCACATCTATACTTACAGTATTCCCATTTTTGATCCTTTCGTGTGTAGATCTCAACTAATATTCTATCCTGACTTACTAACACATATTCTTGAATTGAGGGACAATTGGTATAGCGATCGAGCTTCTCATACCTATCTCTTCTCATAGTGGAAGGGGACAATACCTCTATTACTAACTTTGGGAACTCTATAAAGGTTTTTGACTCTTCCAGATCCTTCTCATTACAACTTACCATTACATCGGGTAAGAAACAAGCATCTTGTATCTTGAGAGTCATATCAGGGCTAAATGTAGTATATGGTGATGATTGATCATCTAAATGATTTCCTATAATTTTAGCTGCATTGGCCGAAATGATAGAGTGGTTAGTCGAACCACCTGCTAGGGCGTACATGTGCCCATCCATGTATTCATATTTCTGGTCTAAGGACTCCCGATCGAGAGCGAGGAAGTTCTCTATTGATAACCAATCATCTCTTTGTGCTACCATACATCTTACCTTTCTTTATCAATGTTGCTATTATTCTACTATCTAGTGTATGTTTCGTCAATATAAGTTTACCTAACAACAGAGGCTTTGCGAGCAATGGGTAGTAGTTAGTGACTCCCTGCTATCGCCGCCTCTGGTGAGGCGTCAGGGACCTCATGGCTATTGGCGATCAGGAGTGCGCCCAGAATTCAAGAAGATCACTCTTGGTCACGATCCCCTCCAATGTATCTCCATTCATTACGGCAACGGCGGATTGGTTGTTAGCAAAGATGGTATAGGCCTCGCGTGCAAGAGCAGCAGCCTCTAATTTGGGAAATGGAGGTCCCTGGATCTCGCCGACCGCGCATTTATCCAGAGGCTCGCCACTGGCAAGACGGCGCAAGAGCAGGTCTTCAGTCAAACTCCCGATCATCTGCCCATGCTCTATCACCGGGGTCTGGCTGATACCGTAGCGGCGTAGCAGTTCGACAGCGTCAGCAACCGAGTCAGTGGGACGAATGCTGACGACGAGTGGCATGCTGCGGGAGTGATTGCGGCGATAAGTAAGCACGTCCAGCATCGTTGGCTGATCACCCTCGACCGAGATAAGCAGATCGTTCTCACGCATCCAGGTATCATCAAACTGCTTGGTCAGGTAGCCACGACCCGTGTCGGGGAGAATGACTACTACGATATCATCAGCGGTCAGGCGACGCGCATAGGTCAGTGCAGCTGCCAGGGCCGTGCCAGATGAGCCACCCGTCAAGATGCCTTCCTCATGTGCCAGCCGCCTCGCCCAATAGAACGAGGAGCGATCATCAATGCGGATCACTTCGTCTACCAGGGATGCATCATAGTTTTTGGGAAACATGTCCATGCCAATGCCTTCGACCTTGTACGGTTTGGGAGTATCCCCCGAGTAGACAGAGCCTGGAGGGTCCGCGCCAATGACCTTGATATTCGGATTTTTTTCTTTAAGGTAACGAGCTATTCCCGAGATTGTCCCTCCCGTACCAATGCCAGCGACAAAAGCGGTGATACGACCAGCGGTGTCAGACCAGATTTCCGGACCGGTTGTGGCATAGTGAGCCTCAGGATTAGCAGGATTTAAGTACTGATCAGGACAACAGGCACCAGGTATTTCCTTAGCAAGTCGATATGCCACGTTCTTATAATAGTCTGGTGATTCGTGAGTGACACTGCTTGGGCAGACGATAACTTCTGCACCATAAGCACGCAGCAGACTACGCTTCTCTTGGCTGGCTTTGTCCGTCATCACAAAAATACAGTGATAGCCTTTGATCGCTGCGGCCATTGACAAACCGTGGCCAGTATTGCCACTGGTTGGCTCGATAATCGTGCCGCCTGATCGGAGCAAGCCACGCTGCTCACAATAGGCAATCAAGGCTGAGCCAATACGATCTTTGACACTGCCCCCTGGATTGAGCATTTCCAGTTTAGCCAACACGAGAGGCGGTACATCGCTGGCAACTCGGTTGAGCCGTACCAGCGGAGTGTTCCCGATTTTTTCTAGTATCGAGTCGGCATAGTGCATCTCACCCATCGCAGCATCTGTTGTTTCTTTCATGTCCCTATTCTCTGAATCCTACTCATCTACGTAGCCCGGCGAAACGCTAAGACTGCATCAGGCCAAATTACGCCAGCGCATTCCATGGATGACACAGCAAGCAGGAGAAAAATAACTCGTGTGCTCCCTTTTCTTAACTCAGCAGGACCACAGACTATTAAAAAGTATACCTATTTGCAGACAGTATAGCATACCTGATGAAGAAATACGGTGAAAATCTCCGGCTAATTGTTAGAGTCGCTAATAACCTTTTTTCCTAAAAAAAGGCGACACTTTGGAGATGTTTCCACTCTTGAGCTCAGTCCAAAAAAGTGCAAAGAGAGAGACCTGATAAGAGGGGGATTTTCTAGAGAAAAATGCGATATCCCGGCAACAAAGGTAGTATCTTGAATAGAAAAGACAATTCTCAACTAAAAAGCGGGGAGCTTTATCCCCGCTAGCAATCAGAGGCGATCTAGACTCTTCCAGGAAAGAATCTGGAAGCAATCGAAAACCCCGATGGCATTGGCTCTAGACGCTCCTCATTCACTACACGATCAACCATGTTAATAAAATATTGTACCTGTATTCTTGCATCTTCCAGATCCAAGGCATAAATTAGTTTGACATGCGAGGCTTGACGGCAACCAGTATTATACTGAAAAAGCCATAGAATCTTTTCTAGATGTTGCTCCTTCATACATCTTTTCCTTGCTCTGCCGGAATCTCTGCCTTCTTTCTTGATGATGAATTGGTACCCCAGTTGGATGCCTTAGTCATTGACCCATCCCGGTTCAATGAGATTGTTGGGTGGTTATCTAGAAACGTACCAGTGGACTCACGTCTTCCCATTCGCATTGCCAAGTTCCTTTCCTTCCTAGTCCAGTGTGGCCCGACCGTCAAAGAACTCATGCGGGGCCACTGCGAGGTCGCAGAGATTTTTGCTCGACGGCTTGGTTTTCCGGAATATGTCCAACACACTGTTCGGTTTCAATGGGAACGCTGGGATGGCCATGGCTTGGCCTATGGTCTCAAGGCCATTGAAGTGCCTCTAGCGGCACGCATTCTCTATCTCGCGCAGGTGCTCGAAGTGACATATACTTTTGGGGATCGGTCACTGACCAAAACAATGGCTCGCGAAAAACGTGGAACCCGTTTTGATCCAGAGATAGTGGATGCGTTTCTCGTTCTGGCGGAACAAGCCGACTTTTGGGAAATATTCGAGCACTAGTCATGCCAAGATGTAATTCTAGCAATGCGACCACCGACATCCGCTGACCACTTTATGGCGGATCAGACAGAGGATGTGTGCGAAGCTCTGGCGGACTTAGTCGATATCAAAACCCGTGAGACATGGCACCACTCGCGTTTGGTTGCCGACCTAGCGGTCAGTATAGGAGACCGTCTGGAACTCAGTACGGCTGAACAGACCAAACTACGATGCGCAGCGCTTGTCCACGATGTCGGGAAAGTAGCGATTCCCTATGGTATTCTAGCAAAAGGGGATCATCGCTCAGAAAGTGAATAGGAAACGTATTATCTCCATCCTTACTACACATACCGGATACTGGAGCAAGTAAGCCCCTTACAAGAACTTGCGACAGTTGCGGCAGCACATCACGAGTGGATCAACGGCCAAGGATACCATCGACAGCTCAGCGGCGAGCAGATTCCGCTTCATGGCCGAATCTTGGCCGTTGCTAATGCCTATGCCCGATATATACAGCAAGGAAACAGTGTAGACTCGTCAGAGGCGTTGAATAGAATGCGCTCATTACTCGACCTCCAATTCGATAGATCGTGCTATGACGCTCTTGTGGTGTCGCTGACAAATGGATATTTTACTAAAAGCACGGCATCCAAGTGCCAGCAGCTAGGCAACCTGACAGAACGAGAGGCCGAGGTGCTGCGCCTACTGGCACAAGGCAAGAGTAATCCTCAAATTGCGCGAACTCTAAGCATTAGCAGGAAAACAGTTGAGCATCACTTGACGCACATCTATAACAAGATTGGAGTTTCATGTCGGACTGCCGCTGTAGTGTATGCCGTCCAGCAGGGACTTGTCTAATGCAGTATCCTCAAAGCAGATCGTATGAAACTAAACCAACCATCTCAACAAACATCTTTGATAAACCTCAAGAATAACTGCTGAGTACCGATACTCTACAATAGGAGATCTCCCCCTCCAGCGAAAGAGGGACATCACTAACACCATGTGCAAGTTTTTGGCGCCACTGCAGGTGGCAAGAGAGAGAAGAGAGGTAGGGAACATCCCATCCCCACCAAGGGGCTAGCTGTCCCTTGGAACCTCACTTCAGAAAAACTTGCATATTAGGTTAACCATAAAAGATCTGCACACTCACATCAGCGAAGTGTAGTGATGGGGATGTCGATGATGTCGCGACCTTCGAAACCCCATAAATAGCTAACTGAAGTCACATCTCTTAACTATTCAGTCTCTCACACTTGAAAGAAAGGAACAGTCACATGAGTTTTGATAGTGTTGCCACTCTGGAGATTCCACAGGAAGCAACAGAGTTGACAACTAGCGAGTTGAAACAGATCAGCGGTGGTCATGGCTACTATGGTGGCTATGGCAATAAGAGCGAATGCGGCTATGAACATGAATATGGCTATAATCGCGAATATGGTCATGAAAAACGGTACAAAAAGTACTACGGCCACAAATGCGGTTACGGCGGCGACTACTACAACTAAACACAGGTCCTAGGCGATCCTGTGTGGCGAAGTAGTCGACCACCATTCTATGTGCCACTCCTTAGTCCTGAATTTCCAGACTAAGGGGTGGTTATCTTTCAGGAGATAGGAGATGACACAAGGAACATCGCATAGGTTGCGACGACGGCGTGTACCGCTGCTCTTGCAATTGAGTGCGGTAGAGTGCGGAGCAGCTTGCTTAGCAATGATTCTCAGGTATTATGGATGCAAGATCAGTATAGCAGAAATACGTCAGCGTTATGGTCTTGGTCGGGATGGCCTTTCGGCGTTAAGTATTGTAACAGCAGCGCAGGAATACGGCTTACAGGTTAGAGCATTCTCACTGCAAGCCTCTGATCTACATGCTGTCAGACTGCCTGCCATCGTCTACTGGAAAAGCAATCATTTCCTAGTTGTCGAGCGATGGTCGGCTCGTTATATTGATGTGGTTGATCCGGCGGAGGGACACAAGCGCATAACGCTCGAGGAATTCTCAACCGATTTCAGTGGTGTCGTAATTATCCTTGGCCCTGGTGAACACTTCGTACGCCGAAGAACAGTACCTCGCATTACCTTACGCTCATATATCCTCTCTTATCTCAAACAGGCTCCGCTGGTGCTGCTACAGATTATCGGCACAACCCTCTTTCTCCAACTAGCTGGCTTAGCTACTCCCGCCCTCACAGAAGTGATTGTGGATCAGGTTATTCCTCTCAGCAGGATCGAGCTTCTGCCTCTGCTGGTAAGTGGGTTTCTTGTCTTGTTACTAACGCAGTTAGTAGTCACACTGTTACGCGAGTGTGCACTCGTGTACCTCCGGACTCACAGCGATATACAGATCACCACAAGCTTCTTCGAGCATCTACTCACATTGCCAGAGCATTTTTTTCAGCAGCGAGCAAGTGGAGATATCCTGACCCGAGTGGAGAGCCATACAGCCATCCGCGATATTGTCAGTACTCAGCTGGTCTCGACGCTCCTGGATTCTAGTCTGGCTACCGTCTACCTAATTATTTTGTTCTCACTCTCACGATTATTTGGTATCCTGGTGCTTGCCATCGCTGTACCCCAGATAATACTGCTACTAGTAACTGCACGTACCACCCGTATACTTGCTAGTAGAGAGCTTATGGCCATAGGAAAATCCCAGGGGTATGTAACAGAGATTTTAACAGGCATCACGACGCTTAAGGCAGCTGGAGCAGAAAAGCGTGCTTTTCTCCACTGGTCCAAGCTTTTTTCCGAACAACTCACCATTTCTGTCCGTCAGAGCTACCTTCTAGCGATTATCAATACATTGCTAACGGGACTGCGTATGCTCTCGCCACTACTGCTGCTATGGCTAGGTGCTAGCGAGGTACTTCATGGTACAATGCAGGTCGGTACGATGCTGGCACTCAATTCTCTCGGTGTAACTTGCCTAGATCCCCTCATGTCACTGGTCCTTAGCGGGCAACAACTTCAGGTGGTGCAATCTCATCTTGATCGTATAACGGATGTCTTAGACGCTGAGCCAGAGCAAGATCCGCAAAACACGCAGCATCCCCCACGCCTGACGGGACAGATTACGCTGCAACAGGTAAATTTTCAGTATGATCCAATGAACTCGCAGGCTCCAACCATCCTGAAAGATATTACATTACATATTGAGCCGGGACAAAAGGTCGCGATTGTGGGCAAGACAGGATCAGGGAAAAGCACACTCGGCAAGCTCCTGCTGGGCCTATACCTGCCGACAACGGGCGAAATTTTCTATGATGGTATCCCTCTGCACAACCTCAACTACCAGGAGGTACGAGCCCAGTTTGGAGTAGTCATGCAGGATGCCAATATCTTCAGCGGCACGATCCAACAAAACATTACCTTCAATAACCCTGCCATCAGCAAAGAAGATATGATCGTAGCGGCACAGACAGCTGCATTCCATGACGACATTACACGCATGCCGATGGGATATGAGACATTCGTGGCAGAGGGAGGCACTGCGATCTCCGGGGGACAACGCCAACGTCTGGCTATCGCGCGAGGGCTGGCACATAAACCAGCCATTCTTTTGTTGGATGAGGCTACCAGTGCGCTTGACGTCGAAACAGAGCGGATCGTTGAGCAGAATCTCAATACACTATCCTGTACACAGATCATTATTGCGCACCGGCTGAGTACTATTCGCAATGCCGATCTGATTCTCGTGCTTGACGATGGGTATATTGTGGAGAGTGGCTCCCACCAGCAGCTCCTAGAGCAGCATGGCTATTATGCCCAACTGATACAACACCAATTAGTGGCTGAAAAAGTGTAGTTGTTCGTGACACTCTCTCTCCCCTAAAAGGGGATGAACTTCTATTGCACTGCAACGGTGTGGCCTGCCTCCGAAGAGACCTGCTCCAAGAGCAGTGGTTGACCCGTTGACTGCGAGAGACAACAGGCATCAGATGATGCCAGGGGCGTGTCTGCCCTACTACTACTTCGGCCCAAATAGCCTCCGTAGATACGTTGGTGCTCCAAGTCTCTGCCTTGATCCTGCACCAACACAGGAGGCACCTTTTGAGCCGACAGAATACTTCTGTGCCATGTTCTTGTGAGCGAGCAGGCCAACGGGCTTGGACCGTACCTGCGAGCAACCCACCATGGTTATCTGTTATCAGCTCTTGCGCTCTCATCCTCATTCCATAGAAGGAGATGGGACTTCCCTCGCTATTTGATAAAGCCGCGCTCCTTTCTCTTTTTGCTTCCTACTATTTACAACGAAGCATATTCGAATACGTAACATGATAGTATTCCTATTTGGAGGATGAAATGCGGAAATATGGCAACGAAGCATATGCGAACAGGCGGCACTTTCATCCCAATCCCCTATAAGGGGATGGGACTTCCCGTGCCGCTTTCGTTAAAAATAATAGGACCAACAAAAACATTGTATTGAATGCCAAACCAGAGTATGGTATCTTTCTTATAGATCAGTTAGAGAGTACGAAGTAAGGATATCACCATTTCCTTCTATAATTTTTAAACTATCTCTCTATCGTAGCACGATACAAGTTGTAGACTATTTGATAAGTCAGAGCTAGGAGAAAAAACATGCAATGTCGTAACTGCGGCACTCAACTATCTCCGGGAGTACAATTTTGTCCTAACTGTGGGACTGCCGCCCCCGATAATGTCTCTCAACCAACACCCATTGATCCAACAGTGGTCGCATCTCCACAGCAACCATCAACATCATATGGAGCTCCACCACCACCATCTGCCAACATGCCAGTTCCAGACCCATATGCCGGGTATAATGCACCTCCTGCCTACAACACACCAGACCCACAGCAGCCTCCCTATGGCTATAATGCAACACCAACGCCACAGGCGCCGAACTCATATCAACAATATACACCCATTCAAAATTATAATCCGTCACAGCCGTTTCCAATGCCCCCAACGACCCCACCACGTAAGAACCCGACAGGACTCATTATTGGTATTACTGCCGCAGTGCTGGTCGTTATCATTGTCGGATTATTCGTCATTCTCCCCAAATTGGTATCAAAGCCAACAACTTCCAATTCAACTACAACCACTCAGAACGCGGACACTTCAACTCCAACTGTAGAGATCACACCGACACCAGTTCCAAGCACGAACTCATCAACCACACCTTCTGGCAATACTATCGATTCGACTGCTGCATCCATCATCACCAATCCTCAAACATCGACCGATGTCAACACGGATACCGCAGCTCCGATAAACCCAGGAACGACATTCAAAACGTCTACGAACTTTTACGTCACATTCCAGCTTAACAACAATGCGTTCGACTTCAGCAAAAACACTGGTTACGTTACAGCGAAATTCTATGCACGGTCAGAGTTGGCCTTTTCCGCAAATCCTATTACTGTTGACCATGTCACCTCTGGAGGATACTTCAAGGTCTATTACAATGTCGCCACGCCAGGAACTGCTGAACTATACTGGTGCCAACAGTCAGATTGTAGCGACGAAAAGCTTGCGCAAATCGTGACTTTTACCGTCACATACTAACACTAGAGTCGCACTTACAGCGGTTGGCAGAAGCCACGATCAGTTTGACTACTTTGCATATGGCTTAATGTTTCTGCACACCGCTGCAAGAAAGATGTAGACAGGTAGTGAGAGAGCTTCTGAGTTCAGAAGGCACCTATACCATTCGGCGTACCAAGTCCTGCTGGACCATTATAGCCAACTTCTCCCATGCACAGGTAGGAGTTATCACAAGTACCGTTGCTGCCACTGGTGATATCGTATAAGCCAGCAGTATGATTATATGGATAGGACCCGTAGAGGACTCTACTAGCATTACCACTCAGAGCATAGACACCGGCAATGATAGGCGCAGATACACTTGTACCACCGAAGACGAGCCATCCTGGTTGACTATAGGTATCGTAGACCGAAACACCTGTTGTAGGGTCAGCATCGGCTGAAACGTCATTGAGCGTCCTGTTTGCACACCTCTTATCTGTCTGCCAACTGGGTTTTGAGACAAAGCCACTACAACCACTTCCCGTCCCACTCCATACAGTCTCCGACCACCCGCGTCCAGCGTTCGCACGGCTTAATGTTGTCCCTCCAACGGATGTCACTGTATTAAATGCGGCCGGAACCATTGTCCCGTAGCCGGAATCGCCCGAGCTTGCTGTGATCACATGGCCTGGATGATCATAGAATGATGCATAGGATTTTTCACCCTTGAATTCCACTCCACCATAACTATTACTAATCTCATCCGCATTTAATTTCACAGCTTGGTTGACCGCTGCACCAAGGTTATTGTATGAATCATCATCCGCCTCAACCAGCAAAATATGACAGTTGGGACAGATGGCACTTGCCATATCGAGATCAAGTGAAATCTCTTGAGCCCAGTCAGCATTCCCGGCGGGATATTTCGTACCGCCGCGTTGATCCACTTTCCTAAAGCATCCATTGGTTGTCGTACAAGCAGGAAGGCCAAATTGCGAACGGTATATACCCAAATCTGACTCTGCATGAGGATCATCAAAGGCATCGACAATAGCGATTGTCTGCCCCCTTCCAGCACTAGTAGAAGGAAGGTTATAGGCCGATTGGAGATCAGAGGGAGTATATCCTGCCGGAATATGTGGAACTGGTTGAAGGAAGTTGACACGGAGAGCAAGACAGTGAGCCTGTAACTTGCCTGTTGTTGGGCATACCTGGACAATCCTGGAGATTCTCAGGCCTGGCCTCGAATGAGCAGTAACCTTGTCTGCAAAGGCCGTGGTAGGTGCTACTACCGCAACGCTGAGAATAGACATCACGAGAAGAGCAAAACGCCACTTGAAGACAGATCCTTTCATACATGTTTCTCCTAACGAAAAGCTAGAACGACAAACTTGCAAAGTCGCCAGAGAAAAAGGGAAATCTTTATTGAGGATCTCACGGTTCAGTCATTTTTTAAGGCAGAAACATGAATTGCTGTCTTCCCTACTTAGGGTCCTTCGGTCGACAAGTCATCCAAATGATATCCGGGAAAGTATCTTATTCCCTTTCACTACCAATGAATATATAGTTAACAGTATCACCAGACATCTTATCGTTTGGAAGACAGATTCCTGTTAAAACGGTGCCTATTTTCCGTCTGAGATTCATGATTTGGACAAAGTGGATACATGCTCTGTTTTGGTATAACGTATCTGACGTTCAATAGCCCAAAATGCATATATTGCAGTAGTCCATCTAAATCCATCATCAAATAACTGAGCCATGATTAAATAGTAAAGTAATTGCAAAATGGTGAAGTTAAGATTATGAATATATCGATGGATCGAGGATTAGGTACTCTTCGCAGGTAGGAGAACAGGCAAAAGGGAGCAAATGACTAAGGACGCAGGTATAGCTACAAGCCCAAACCACGTAGCTTCTCAACAACGCCAGGCAGGACCGAGATGACCCGCTCGACATCTTCTTCGGTATTTTCTCTACCCAATGAGAGGCGTAGGCTACCATGGGACCATTCGGGAGCCAATCCCATAGCAACCATGACGTGCGATGGCTCCACGGAGCCAGATGTACACGCAGAGCCGGATGAGGCGGCAATACCAAGCATATCGAGGTTGAGCAAAATTGATTCGCCTTCAATCCCTTCAAAGCAGAAGCTAGCATTATTCGGGAGACGCTCGGTTGGATGACCAGTGAGACGACTATGGGGTATCTTCAGAATACTCTCAATCAAGCGATCACGCATTGCTTGAATACGGGGCCTGACATGAGGTAGTTGCTCGTAAGCCAGATGAAGAGCACTAGCAGCTCCAACAATTCCCGCGACATTCTCTGTACCAGCACGTCGTCCGCGCTCCTGAGAGCCACCCTGGAGTTGGGGAAGAATACGCATGCCTTGGCGAACATAGAGAATACCCACGCCCTTAGGACCATAAAATTTGTGAGCCGAAAGTGAGAGGAGATCGACATTGAGGGCTGTCACATCAATTGGCAGAGCTCCGCCAGCCTGTACAGCATCTACGTGGAAAGGAATCTTCCTGGCACGACAGATACGCCCAATCTCCGCAATTGGTTCAATGGTACCAATCTCATTGTTGGCATACATGATAGAGACAAGCACTGTTTGATCGGTAATAGCTCGTCCCACATCATCGGGACTGATGCACCCATACTCATCCACAGGTAGGTAAGTAGTCTTGAAGCCAAAGCGATCCAGGTACTGACAGGTATGCAGGACGGCATGATGCTCGATGGAGGAAGTGATTAGATGGCTACCTTTCTTTTGAGATGCAAACGCGACCCCTTTGATAGCCAGATTATCGCTCTCGGAACCACAACCAACAAAGGCGATTTCATTGCTGCGACAGTGGAGAAGCTCTGCTACCTGTTCACGAGAGTGATCAACCGCCTGCATCGCATGTCGGCCAAGGGCATAGATACTGCTAGCATTCCCATATTCCGTCGTCAAATAGGGCAGCATAGCATCGAGCACACGCAGATCCAGCGCCGTGGTAGCAGCATGATCAAGATAGATGGTATGCTCTGGCATCTGTTTCCTCCTGGTTATGTTTAGGTATCCTTATTACGTGACACTCTCTATCCGCCTTTCGGGAATGAGCTTCTCTCGCACTGCAACGGAGTGGCCTGCCTCCGAAGAGACCTGCTCCAAGAGCAGTGGTTGACCCGGTGACTGCGAGAGACAACAAGCATCAGAAGATGCTAGGGGCGTGTCTGCCCTCCTACTACTTCGACTCAGAGAGCCTCCGTAGATACGTTGATGCTCCAAGTCTTTGCCTTGATCCTGCACCAACACAGGAGGCACCTTTTGAGCCAACAGAATACTTCTGTGCCGTGTTTTTGTGAGCGAGCAGGCCAACGGGCTTGGACCGTACCTGCGAGCAACTCACCACGGTTATCTGTCTTGCGGCTCTCCTGTCCTCTTCTCCCATACAGGCAGGAAAGTGAAAATAGCCCATCTTCCCCTGCCCCAAATAAGGAATGGCACTCTCATCCCCATCCACGAGATCGAGATGGGACTTCCCGTGCCCAAGAGGTTAAACCTACAACTACATTGTACCACAATGATAACATATTCAAACATTAGATCTTGCAAGATGGTACAAATGTCCACAGATGCATCAAGCTAGCAAGAGAGCCCAAGAACTCAAACTTGCGCAAAAATCGTCACAAGCCGTTCCAACTGTAGACTGTATCGGGCTTGACATTCGGCGAGTTGTAGGCCAGCGTGATCAATTCATGAGATTTCAGCTCAATCTTATTAAAATCGCCATTATATGGTTTCCCATCGAGGTAGACTGTCCAACCCGTGGTTGAACTCAACTGATCCTGGTATTGCAACCGGGAAAACTGATCACGCCAGAGCTGTAAAAAGGTACCAAGAGTTAACTTAACGGGCTTAGGAGCTTCCATGTGGATGACACCTGTTGTATCATGAGTGTGTAACCAGTAAAAGCAGTTATTTGTAATACCAACCTGTGCAGGCAGTGGCACGTTTTTCCCATCAATATAGATGGACAGATGTGCATGGTTGTGAAAGGCAAGCTGTTCAGCTGCGTCGCATTGTATATTGCCGACAGGCGGTGCAAGCTGGTTAGTACTATTTGTATTAGTGGAAGGAAACAAAGCAGGCATTAAAACTATAAAACCAACGACAGCTCCAACAATAACGACACATGCAATAAAAACTTTAATAATTACTTTACGCTTGCGTTTTGTAGCAAGGCGCTCCTGCTGCTGACGCCTCATCTCCTCCCTACGCTCACGACGTTGTGTCTGCCTGACTGGCTGACGCTGACCACTCAATTGCTTACTCATAACCTGACTCCTCAGTGTGCCTCCAGAGCATTCTTCTTCTTGAAGAACCCTTCGTTCATGCTACCTGTACGATAGCCTAAGAGATCGACAGTCACATAGATATAACCGATTTTGCGCAGACCATCAGTGACGATACGGCTCATCTCGTCCTCGATAAGACGCGGAATCTCTGACCGCTCGACTTCAATGCGTGCAATTTTGTCGTGATGGCGCACCCGCAGTTGACGAAACCCTAGTTCATGCAGCAACTTCTCTGCCTTGTAGATCATTTGCAATGAAGCCACATCTACTTTGCTTCCATATGGAATGCGTGACGAGAAACAAGCCATCGCAGGTTTATCCCAGACAGGGATACCAAGCATACGAGCCACGTCACGAATTTCACGCTTGCCCATCCTGGCTTCTTTCAGCGGACCTCGTATGCCAAATTCTCTCGCAGCACGCTGACCGGGCCGAAAATCACCATCGTCATCCTTATTAACCCCATAAGCAATATAGCCCAAATGATATTGCTTTGCCAAGGGTTCTAATTGAGAAAACAGTTCAGTTTTACAAAAGTAACATCGATTGACATCATTAGTAACATAGCGATCATCTTCCAACTCATGGGTCTCAAGCGTAATCAATGGCACACCCATCTGCTGAGCAACAGCAATTGCGTCCATCGTCTCTTCAGAAGCATAGACAGGCGAGGAAGCAATGGCTCCCATGGCCCGCTCGCCCAGCACATCATGCGCAACCTTAAGCAGCAGTGCACTGTCGACCCCACCGGAATAAGCGACGAGCACGGACCCCATCTCACGTAAAATGGCCTGCAAATGTTCATATTTTGCTTGCGCCTCGGCGTCAAGTGCTGCGACGCAATTATTGGTAATCTGAAAAGTCTCTAACATAATTATCTCCAAGGTACGGTGTGCCATATGCAGGCATCACACTTCCCTCTGCTACTCAACTAACCATGACCTATGCGATAATGCACATTGCCGCCATTATACCATTATCATGGGCTCTCTTGAAAATGTCCCTCTATTGCTCAAAAGACGAGCCCCCATATGGTCCATACGATAATACCCAGACATATAACGCAGATCAGGATATCACGCCTGCGTTGCCAGTTTACTTGGTTCACAATTGCATCCCTTGTACATCAATTAATCAATTAACTCCCAATAATACGGGAATACGGATGAGGCGATTATATTATTTTAGGCTCTATTTTGTAGGAGTTTCTCCACCAATCCAACCACCTGCTCATGAACACGTTGGACCGATTGTGCTGCATCAATGACCTTGATACGCTCAGGATGAGCAGAAGCTAGTAAGAGAAACGCCTCTCGTAAGGTGCGATGAAATTGCTCAGATTCACGGTCGAAGCGGCTCGGCACCTCGCGCATGCTACCTTGATTATGTACGCTATCAGTACGTAATCCCACCTGGGCAGGCTCCAGATCCAAGAAGATAGTCAGATCCGGGACACGTCCCTGAATAGCCAGCAGCGAGAGCTCTTCGACGAGTTTGGTACCCACGCCTCGCGCAGCTCCCTGATAGGCAATACTGGAGTCAAAACACCGATCGCTGATTACCATGGTTCCAGCATCGAGCGCAGGGAGAATCACCGTTGCAAAGTGCTGTACGCGGTCGGCTTGAAATAAGAACGCCTCCGCCAGTGGAGTGATTGTTAGCTCAGGATGATGAAAGAGGAGCTGGCGTATCTCAGCGCCAAGTGGAGTGCCTCCCGGTTCGCGAGTTCGTATATAAGATACTCCATGAGCATCCAACCAGTGTCCTAGCAGATCCATCTGTGTAGTTTTCCCGGCTCCATCTAGACCCTCGAACGAGATAAAATGTCCCTTATGCACAAGCTACTTCCCCTTGTCGGTACGGTAGACATCATAGTCCCAGTCAAATTGCGGCTTGGGCAACATATCCTCAGGCGTCCATTGCTGGTCTGCATTGCCATACTTGCCCCGATATTCTTTGAGTGTCTCACCAACATATTCAAACGTCAACTGGCAGATGCGGAAGCCGACAGGAATCCAGATGGCCGTTTGCGTGTGATTGCTGATCTCCATGGTCCAGTGCCCGATATAGCCAACATCACCAACACCAGCACAGCGGCAGACAGAGAGGCCAGAGCGGGCAACTGTACTACGCGAATACATTTTGGCTAGGAAGCCATTGTGACCACCGGCAATCTCCTGGGTGTGCGCCAGAATAGTTGTGCCAGGACGGATAGCAATTTTGCCGTCCTTTGCTCTACGAGGTTCACCCCAATAGCGCCGAATCTCCTCAGGGATATCCAGGTGCATCACCTCTATATTGGCATCACCCTGAAAATACCACTCCCCAAGGCGGCAATCATAGGAGTTTGTGCCCAGATGACGCTCATCAAACGGCTCGATGACGATGTTGCCACGCTTCCTCTCATCCACAATACGCTTATCAGATAGTAGCATAGCAAAGCCTCCTCTTCATGTTCTATTTTATGACTATAAGAAGGGTATTCGCTTGCCACTAAACACATTCTCTACCATGTCTTGTCGATTATATCTTGGTAGCAGGCCAAGATCAAGAAGCGTCATTGTAATTGACTAGAATGCATACTTCATGCTAATATAAGCCAAACCTATTCAGTCAAAAAGTACTAGATTGGCGAACTTGAGTGGAGACCAACTCACGGAAAGAGATCATCCTCGCTCCAATGAAGTGTGCCTCACCCCAAAATAGCCCATCTAGAAAAAGTAAGTGTTCCAAAGCACGCGCAAAATGGAAAATGTTGTACCAGATCCTCTCCAACGCCTCCGTGCAGCCGATGTTATCCGCATGGCGGGACTGACCACGGCTTCGTTGGGGCAAGAGTACTGCCGAGCAGGTGCCGTGCATAGCACGCAGCGACAAGGTACGTATATCTCTGGCATAGTGGACGTGCGGCACACGCCCAGTAGCCAGAGTGGAGAGGTAAAAACGGAGTCCTTAGAGGCGAAACAGCATTGCTATCCTGTGGCTATTGATATCAAGAGTGCCACTTCCTGGGCCAGTAGTTGTCCCTGTAATTCTCGGGCAAAGACGCTTTGTCGCCATACTGCTGCCCTCCTGTATCAATGGCTGACACGCCCTGCTGCTTTCATAGTTGTTCTTTCTGCATCAGCTTCTGCTGATGCAGCCCTGCCTGAACGTAAGGGGACTGAAGTAGTGGAGAAAGACGCTGCACACATCGAACCGAGTGCTGTCGCTACGAAGATGCCTTTCCTGCTGGCTGGTGGTGGGACGACGAGTACACGTATCAGTTTAATTCAGCGCAGTCAACCCGGACCGACGCCGCTGGGAGATCTGCAGGGAAGCTTGATCCAGCTAGGTCTCAGTGACCTGCGTAGCATGGCACGCGAGTATGAAATTGCTACGAATGGAATGGGCAAGCAGCAACTGGCAGAAGCAATCATGGAAAAACTCAAGCAGCCTGAGGTTGTGCGACGCGTGGCAGCAACGCTGGAGAAGCGCCAACGTCAGCTCCTAGCCGCTTTGACGCTTGCTGGCGGATCAATCACCGATGATGATCTCCGTGGACTATTTCAGCGTTTCTCCTTGGGCCAGCCCAGCCAGCTGCACGGGACCCTGGTGGCATTGCAGCGAAAGGCTTTACTTTTCCGTGCTAGCTTAAATAACTTGGCAAAAAGCGGCAGGGTAAGTGAACTGAGCGGCTCGTTGCTCGATATTGGATGGTATATTCCCCAGGAGGTCTGTGCAGCCCTACGTGTATCGATGCCTATTACGCCTTTCAATGAAGCGGCTGATGATCAGAACAAGCCTGCTCCCATCCTGAAACTAAGTGAACCATATGGCTTGCTTGCTGACCTGCTCCTGGTTGCACATGCACTGAATGGCTATCACCTTGGGGCGGATGATGGTTCGCAGGAATCAGATGGAGCAGCGCCCATTCTTGATTCCCACCTACCCAGTTCGCATTCAACGGATGGCTCTGTGCCACTACCCCCACCAGCTGATATGCCCTCTCCAACGTTCCTTTCGTCGCTACAAGAGGTTGTTGAACGCTCACCGGAGTTTCTGCGCTTCGCCGTCCGTTTGCTACAACTGGCCGATATCCTGCATAAGGATAAGGATGATGAGGGAAAGCTTTCTCTGCGAATTTTACCCGATGCAGCCCAGTTGTTGCTTGGCCCCACACGTGTCGCAGCGCTACACGATCTTTTTGAACTCTGGCTGGCACAATCATCTTACGGCGAATTATTTGACTTGCAAGAGGATGGTCTGCGCTTACGTTGCCAGGCCACTTCGCTCAATCTACCCATTCTGCGCTCTGGCGAGCTAGATGCAGAGAATAGCGAGGCACGCCAGACAATCATTGCCTTGCTGGCCCAAGCTCCTCTTAACCAGTGGATTAGCTTCTCAGCCTTTGTTCGCTTTATCTATCGACTGAACCCATTCTTTTTGCAACGGCGGAGCCGCCTCTACTCTACGCCTCACTGGTGGATCGAGCAAGATGAGGGACGCCCCTTACGCCCCTCACATCTGAACGACTGGCTACGAGCGGAAGCCCATTATCTGGAGCGTTTCCTATGCGGCCCCCTTCACTGGTGGGGTATCTGTGATATAGCCATTTCTAAAGGTGGCAGTTTGCTCGCTTTTCGCCTGACATCTCTTGCCGATCAGGTGTTGAATGGATTGGAGCCTTCAGCACAGGTAGCTGCACGGGATTACCAGCCTCAACCTGACGCGTTAAAAATAGTAGATGCTAACGAATTGCTCGTCACCTGCTCTGCGCAAACATGGCAGATTATTGAGTTATTGGAAGCGTTTGCTGAAACTGCTGGGGCACACGATGACTATCTCTGCTACCATCTGACACCAAAAGCGTTAGGAAATGCACTAAGCCGTGGTCATCGCCCAGCAGCGCTACTGGAACTCTTACGAAATGTTGCCACTAACGCCACCGCGCCTGAGAGTCCTCTTTCTCAAATGCTCGCACAGCTCGAACAATGGATCGCGAGTTATGGACACGTTCGTATCTACACAGGAGTCTCATTACTGGAAACAACAGATCCTGTGGTGACGCGCGAACTCTCGGCAACGACCTCGTTAGATGATCAGGTAGTAAGGTCTATTCATCCTACATTGTTTGTCCTCAAGAAGGGTGCAACGGAATGCCTGATAGAAGATCTCAAGCGACGTGGACAATTCCCTCTCTTGCACGAAGAGGATTCTTGTTAGCAACCCCATGGATAAATCCATGGGCTTGAGAAAGGAGGCGGCGTTTCATCCCCATACATAAAAAATGGGGAGGTACCCACGCTGCAAAGTTGGATGGACCAGAGCGATCTTGATCTCTTGCAAACACTGCCAACGTCTCATCTGGAGTCAGTTGTAAAGACGAGACGCATACCGTTGTCTCCGCTTGCCCCCAATCAAGAACCATCTGTTGGGACTCCCACATCTCCATCACTTTCTCCTGAGACCATCCTAGAGTTAGCCAGCCATCTTTTCAATCCAACATCAATTACTGCTCTGCTACAGGAGCTTGGTGAGTTCGAGACCACGATTTTACGGGAATTGGTTACCTGTGGAGGACGAGCAAATAGTCGCGATCTAGCTTTTTACCTGATCTGTGCTGGCTTGCTTACTCCCTCAAAGAAAGGTGGGCCAGTTGTCTTTGACCCACCACAAACCTCTCTGCCAAATACCCCTTTGCAACCCCCGCAATATCCTCCAGCCCACGCCCATGGTGTGTTTGAGATGGCACTACGCCATCTCCTAGCACTCGGACTTGTGTTCTGGGGCAAGCAGACCAATTTTGTAGGGCGCGATTATAGTAGCGGTACACTTGATGGAGTGTTGATTGCCCCGATAGCTATCAGGGCAGTTGTACAACAGGAGTGGCAACTCGATGCCAATCTAGCTACTGAAGGCCAGAGTACAGACATAGGGGATAGTGCACGGACACTGCAACGCACGCTCTACCTCTATTGGTCGCTGACGGCCTCGATGCGTGATGGACTGCCACTGATAAATAATGGCTTGTTAGTGCGCTCTGCTTTGCGCCATATGGTAGAACACATGCCAATACAAGGACAGAAAGATCAGGTGCGTACCGAGAGCGATTTCCCTTTTTTACTCTTTATAAGACTTTTACTGATGAAATTAGGATTGTTACAAGAACGGCACAATGTCCTCTACGCAGCCTCCGCCGAAGCTTTTTTTTCGTTGCCATTAGTTGAGCGAGTACGCCGCTGCTATCATTTATACCTCGATACACCTTTGTGGAATGAAATGCTATATCTATCTGAAGTAAATCTGCGACCTGGACCAGCACCACTAGATCCAGCTCATGAAGAGGTCGTACGTGCACGCCAAGCAGTTGTAGAGCGTCTCAGGTATGAACAAACGGGCATATGGCGAGATCTGGCAGCCTTTATTGCGCATACCAAGTTGTATGTGCCCTATTTGTTATTTCCACGCCAGTTTGGGCCACGTGCAGAACGATATTCTTACGGTAGTAATCCCTATAGTTGGGATTTCCGGCTGCGACGCGGCTGGTTGACCCATCGTGAGGGGTGGCATATGATCGAGGGAGGTTTCATTCGCGCAGTTGTTGGCGGACCGCTGTACTGGTTGGGATTGCTAGAACTCGATCGAGAGGAAAACCCATCAGCGTTTCGCCTCTCGCCAGGAGCTAGGCTGATCATGAGTACTGCTCCCCTAGAGATCCCTCAGGAAACATGGGGCCGTCTCATCGTCCAGCCTAATTTTGAGCTGGTGGCACTGGCTCCCGTCTCCGAAGCTCTGCTCGTCAAGCTAGATCGTTTTGCCGATCGTATCCGCCTAGAGCATATTGCACAATATCGCCTCACCAAGTCGAGCGTGACGCGTGCTCTTCCCTATGGTTTACACGCTCAGGAGATCCTAGAGGTATTGGAGCATGCAGCTGGCAGCGAAATTCCCCAGAATGTTCATTATTCGCTCGTCGAGTGGGAACGTCAGGCTCGACGTATCGAGTTATGGTCGAATGCGACCCTGCTTGAAGTGGATGACGAAGCTTTGCTTGATGCCCTGTTCGCTGATGGAGAGGCACGTACGCTCCTGCGACGTCGCTTGGCTCCCAGGATAGCAGAGGTAGCTCCTAGAGACCTTCCGGCTGTACAGGAACTACTTTGGCAGCGTAGCTACTTACCTGCCTTGAGTTCAGTTGCCGCACACGAGACCGCCCCGGAAAGCTCTCCAACGTCCCGTGAACCACAGTGGCAACTAGACGATGATGGACTATTACAGCCCTGCTATGCTGTCCTCGACCTCTATCTCGTGGCAGAAGTTGAGCGCTTTTGTGAGCGCGATGAAGCAACCTCGAGGTATAAAATCACTGCTGCTTCCGTGCACCAAGCACTTGAGCAGGGCATCACGTTTGAGTATATCATGCGTTTCTTGCAGCGGTATTGTGATGGTGGTATTCCTGCTGCACTGTTGATCCGCCTTAAACTGTGGGGCGATGGCTATGGTAATAAGCAGAACATCCAGGTAGAACGAGCACCGTTTCTTTGTCTGGCAGAGGAAGTATTGTACGATCTGGCATCTGACGAAGAACTCGGCTCTTTACTTGGACCCGAAGTTGAGCAACAATCTCGCATTGTCCGCGTTGATCCTGGCAACCTAGAGCGCGTTATTGCCTTGCTGCGTGCACGTGGCTTTAGTGTAGAATGAGGGAAAATATGGATGAGATATCTAAGCAAGCTATCGATAGAATAGCGCATCTATGCACAAAAGCGATAATCGAGCGGCTTCTAGAGCTAGGAATACTAGCTAAAGAACAGAGACAAGAACTTCTTCGTAGAGTGGACAATTTCTTTGCAATGCGCCGCAGTGAAGCTTTGAAGGGCCACCTCAATGGAAAGTATAGCGCTTTCAACGATCCTTCAACAGCATATTAGACATTATTGCAACTTGCCTTAAATTAGATGCTTGGGTAGGTACATCGGTGCTTTCTTTCGATGCATCAATGCATCAATGCTTCAACACGTTGTTGTAGTCCTCATGGCTACCATCCATGACCAGATTATCGTATCACCTTCCATGCGTCCTAAAACACGATAGTGATCACCGACACATGCAGAATAAAGAGACTTACGTGATTTTACCTGTTTAAATTCTAAGTCTGGATGGGATGGATCACGCTGAAACTGCTGATAGGCCTTTTCATGACGTTTTTATTTCCTCAAAAAACCTGTTGACAAAGCCGCAGTGCTGTGGTATCTTACTAACGCAATCGAAATGCGGAACAAAAATTCTGCATATGCGGGAGTGGCTCAGTGGTAGAGCATCTCCTTGCCAAGGAGAAAGTCGCGGGTTCGATCCCCGTCTCCCGCTCCCCTTCCCGGCGACGTCGCCAAGTGGTAAGGCACGGCTCTGCAAAAGCTGTATTCAGCGGTTCGAATCCGCTCGTCGCCTCCATTAAACAGACGTGGTGCAGGTCACGTATCTTCCCGTTTTTTAGAGAATCTTATTCCCAACCATATTCACCTGGATGTCTACCCATGGGTCAGCCACATAGCTATTCCGCTGAAGCGATCGTTCTCAAACATTCGGACCTCGGTGAGGCTGATCGCATAGTCACGCTCTTCACCCCCTACAAAGGGAAAGTACGTGCCGTCGCAAAAGGCACACGGCGTCCGATCAGTAAAAAGGCTGGTCACCTCGAATTGCTCTGTTATAGTCGGCTACACATAGCACAGGGACGCAACCTTGATATCGTTACCCAGGCCCAGTCGATTGAAAGCTTTGTTCACCTGCGTAATCAACTCTGGCCTATGACCTGTGGTTTTTATCTCGCTGAACTCGTGGATCGCTTCATTGAGGATGATGCTCAACATCTGGATGTATATAACTTGCTTCTGCAGGCATTGCGTGCACTGGACTCCCACGCACGGGAGACACAGCAAAGGAAAACTCAGGAAATTGGAGTTGACGCCTTGAGTCATGATCGTACACAATTGCTGCTGCGCTACTTTGAAATTTACCTGCTCTCATTTATCGGCTACGAGCCAGTCCTACGCACCTGTGCACATTGTAAAGCAGAACTGCTGCCGCGCGAGAATGGCTTTAACCCTTCCCTGGGAGGAGCGCTGTGTCCCGATTGCTCACACCTGTGGAGTCAGGCTCTCTCGATGAATGCGCTCAAGATCCTGCGCTTACTGCAAAGAACCGAGTGGTCCCTGATGCCACATTTTCGCTTCGATGGACTCCTACGTGCCGAAGTCGAAGCTGCCATGCATAGCCTGTTGCGCTTCCATCTTGAACGCGACCTGAAGTCGTGGAGTTTCTTGGAGATGCTCGCACGGTGGTAGTAGGTAAATCCTCACAATCATGATACATGTCTATGAACTATCCAAACTAAATGTGGAGTAGCGGGCTCACCTTCTACGCCGAACTGAAGTTGCTATTGATGAAAGGAAACAATCATGATCCATGTCTATGAACTATCCAAACTAAATGCGGAGCAGCGGGCTCACCTTCTACGCCGAGCTGAAGTTGCTATTGATGAGCTAATTGAGTATGTGCGCCCCATTGTAAGTGCTATACGCGAGAGGGGAGATGAGGCCCTTATCGAGTTCATGGAGCGCTTCGATCATGTGCAATTGAAACCTGACCGTCTGCGTGTGAGTCGTAAGGAGATTGAGCAAGCTCATGAGCAACTCGATCGGGAAGTCCATGGTGCGATTGAGCGGGCTGTATACAATGTCCGTACCTTCCATAAGCGCCAAATGCCACACGAGCAGTGGTTTACCCAGGTAGCACCGGGAGTGATGGCTGGTGAGAAGATCACACCGATTAGTAGCGTAGGTCTCTATGTCCCACGAGGTAAGGGTGCTTTCCCCTCAGTGATGTATATGCTGGCAACTCCTGCCAGTATTGCTGGAGTTCCTCGTATCGTCGTTTGTACGCCGCCAGCTCCTGATGGTACAGTTGATCCGGCATCGCTGGTGGCTGCCAATCTATGCGGTGTGCATGAGATCTACCGCATTGGTGGAGCACAGGCGATTGCTGCCCTGGCATATGGTACTGCCAGCATCGGACGCGTCCATAAGATTACTGGCCCAGGCAATCCATATGTCTCTGCCGCCAAGCGTTTGCTCTATGGAACCGTGGACGTGGGCCTGCCTGCAGGACCCAGTGAGTCGATTGTACTGGCGGACGAAAGTGCAGATCCTGAACTGGTCGCACAGGATTTGCTTGTCGAAGCCGAACATGGACCGGACTCCTCCAGTTTGCTGGTCACTGACAGCCAACCCTTACTTGAAGCAGTTCTCTCACTCCTACCCGACAAGATTGCTGCACTTCCCGAGCCCCGGCAAATGTTCTGCCGCAGCGGATTTGAGAGCGAAAAAGGCACGGGTGGCCTTATACTGACCGCGAATATACGTCAGGCCATCGATTTTATCAACGAATATGCACCAGAGCACCTGCAAGTGCATGTGCGAGAACCATTTGCTCTGCTCCCGAATTTAGAGAATGCTGGCGAGATCCTTATCGGACCCTATACGCCAATCCCAATGGGCAACTATTGCCTAGGCACGAATGCGATTCTGCCTACCGGAGGCTTTGCACATACATTCTCATGCACTACCGTCTTCGATTTTCTGAAGCGCACTGGTATAGGGTATATGACGGCTGAAGGGTATGCCGGTCTGAGCGAGGTGACGCGCCAATTGGCTGAGTTCGAGGGTTTCCCCGCACACGCTAAGGCAGTCACAAAACGTCCTGCGCCTCGCTAACAACTTTATAGTACAGGCTACTGCAAATGCGTTCCGACTTGACAGCCTCATTGTGAGGTCATTTGCCAGATCAAGTTCGGAGCGCATTTATGATTCGTTCTGGTGTGAACTGTGTAGCTTTAAAAGTGTGGAATCGACCACTGCTCATCAAAGGAAAGATGTGTTATAATGCCTGAATAAAGGTCTAAGTTCAGGGTCAGTTTAGTAAATAACGTAGGGCTAGGTACCAAAGCCTACCAACCATAGTTAGGTAGCTTGCAATTGTTAGATGCACAATGGAGGAGGTTTCAATGGTAGCACACCCATCACAGCCACACTATATGACCGTCGATGAGTGGCGTGAGCTAGAGCAGCATAGTCACGACGTGAAGCATGAATACATTGATGGCTACGTCTACGCCATGGCAGGCGGTACCCTTGACCATTCGGAAATCGGTGTCAATGTTGTGATAGTTCTTAGGAGTGCGCTAGGGAGTGGGCCATGTCGCGTGTATAATTCTGATGCAGCTGCTCGTCTGTCTGCTACGCGCTATACGTATCCTGATGCCACAGTGACGTGTAGCGAGCACGACCATGGGCGCATCAGGGAAATCAAGACCCCGCGTGTCATCGTCGAAGTGCTTTCAGATACCACGGAAGCTTATGACCGTGGAGAGAAATTTGGGTACTATCGCGAGTGCTCAACTGTGCAGGAATATGTGTTGGTGAATACGAAACGTCAGCTTGTCGAAATATACCGCCGCACGCAGGAGGGGTGGATACTGCATGTCTATAAACCAGGAGACGAGGTAGAGTTGACCAGTATTGATGTCCATTTCCCCCTGGCTGCGCTCTATGAGCTGACCGATGTGCCAGAAATTGTGGAGGCCCCCAAGGGCGAAGTGTGACATGACAAACAATTATTCATCTGATCCCAATAATGTAGCGCCTGTAGGCCATTCTGCTATCTCGCAAAATGACCAGAGAGGTTCTATACCGGAGACACCATATAACTCGACTCCATATACTCCCGGTACAGAGCAAGCAGCTACACCGTCTTCTGCTCCTCTTGCGGAGCAGAGTAATGGATCTGGCAATTCGACAGGTCCACATCGATTGATGGCTGGTACAGTCCTTTCTGGAGGGCGTTATAAGATCGAAATGCTGCTGGCCTCCGGCGGTATGGGTGCCGTCTATCGCGCAGTAGACACGCGTTTTAACCGTCCCTGTGCGGTGAAAGAGATGCTGAATGAGTTTAGTAACGAGGCCGAACGAGCCCAGGCAGTAGAATGGTTCTCACGTGAAGCTACGTTATTGCTCGATCTCAACCATCCCTGCATTCCGCGTGTACGCGATTTCTTTGCCGAGAGTGGTCAGCACTACCTCGTGATGGACTTTATCGATGGGCGTACATTAGCTGAGGTATTAGAACGCGAAGGCCATGTAGCCGGTCTGAACGGGTCTCGCGGTATCTCGGAAGAGCGAGCTCGCCGTTGGGTCCGGCAACTATGCGGGGTATTGAACTATCTGCACAGCCAGTCCCCACCCGTGATCTTCCGAGACCTCAAGCCCTCGAACATTATGGCAACCAATCGCGACGAAATTAAATTGATCGACTTCGGTATTGCTCGTACCTTCCAATCACAACGTCAGGCAACTGTCATTATGACGCTGGGCTATGCACCACCTGAGCAATTACATGGCATGCCAGAGCCACGTAGTGATATTTATGCATTGGGAGCAACTCTGTATCGCCTGCTTACGCGTCACGACGCAGTCAACAACAAGCCCAATATTTTCTCTTTCCCACCTTTACGTTCGTTGCGCCCAGATATTACCCCGGCCTTTGAGCAAATCATCACCAGGGCGTTAATACCAAATCTAGAGCAGCGTTGGACAACAGCTGAAGAGATGGAGCGTGCCATTATAAATCTGCCCCTAGTTCCCCCGGGGGGAGCCACGCCACCTAGGCCAATTCCATCGAGTACGCCCTCGTCTGCCAGTTCACCGTCACTGACTCCCAATGTGGCACAACCCAGTTCACGGCCAAGTGGCACTCCACAGGCAACGTCACACACAACGACTGGCCCCGCTGGCTCCTATATTAACGCCGCTTTGAATCACCTGAGCGCTACACCAACAAGGATTGAGGATGCCTATAATGCTGTGCAAGCGGCACATACTATGGAGCCCAATAACTCAATTGTACATAAAATCTTTGGACAGGTATTTGCACGCCGTCAGCCACCCAACGTCGATAATGCCATACGCGCCTATCTACGATCACTAGAGCTGTATCCTGATGATGCGGAAACCCATAAACTTCTGGGAGATGTCTGGCTCTATTTACGTCCTAACTATATTCAAGCTATTTCGGCATATACTCAAGCACTCCGTCTGAACGCCAACGACTTTGAAGCACGTGAGCGCTTAGCTCTGTGTTTTGAGAAGACTGGTCAGTTAGAAGCCGCTTTGCGTGAATACCAAGAAGCATTACGCTTGGCTGCAACGCCATCGCAGGTTCCGCTAGTACTGCTCAGGTTGCACTTTGCAATCGGTCAGGTTGCTAGACGCTTAGGTCCAAATCAATTTCCCGTGGCCGAAAACGCCTTTGTCCAGGTGCTCATCCTCAATCCTTCCGACCACCGGACGCGTTACTTGCTAGCCCAAGTGTATGAGCAAGAAAGCAAATTGGATGAGGCATTCAGGGAATGTGGCTATGTGTTGGGGCCACTGGGAAGTAGTGACCCGACGGTCGCCCAGATGTATAATCGTTTAAGAATTCGCTTAAGACGATAAGAGGCAAGCTTCTATGCATTATCTATTCGGCGCATGAAGGGAATATGTCAATGAGTACGCAAAGTCTCGTTTCTAGGAGACAAGGCAGCAAACGCCTACCTGCTTTCTCTTTGTTTGGTGGGCTACTAATCACTTGGCTGATGTTCTCCTCTACTGCCTTTGCTGTTCAGCCAGTACCAACTCCGTCAACAGATACTCCAGGTCTTTCGCCTGCTGGTATCCTTGCTACTGCCTCCGCTGCTCAGGTACCGAATGCGTTATCAAGTACTCCACTGGCTCTTTTGCGTGCGGATGTCTCTGTCGTCCGCTTGCTCGTTAGGTATGATACCAAGAACACCGGGTCAGTGTATTGTACAGGCTTGGGAGTCATTGTGGCAAGTCAACCAGTACAGAATGCAGGTGATCAGAATTGGATCTTGACTGACAGCTCCCTGGTGAACGGAAAGCAAGCTCTCTGTGCAGACGGCAATCCACCGGCAACATTAGTCAGTATCGGGGTCTATTTGAGTACTGCTTACAACCAGCAGGAAAATACCTTTGAGAGCCCTTCTGGAGGAGCCGTGATCTGCCAAGAAACAGGTTGTCAGAGTGGCCCTGCGCTCTTCCCTTTAGGAGCACAGGCCAATCAATTGCTGCCCTTTATTGATCTTGCTCAGCAGCAGAGTCCTCCCAATCAGGATATGGCCGTCGAATTACAGAGGAATGGTGTGGCATTAACCTCTAGTACCAGTGCTCAGCCCTCTTTGCCACCCCCAGCTTCTAATTCATCAGATACCTCAACATTTCCAGGTCAGACTGAGAAATTCCGTACACCCATTGAGGTTTCCTCGACTGATACCCTTGAAGCCGGTACGCCTTTGATTAATAGCAATGGACAGCTGACTGATCTGCACTTGAAGGTTCCCTCTGCAAGTAACGATATACAAGCCTTCATAAAGAATAAAATACCAGGATTCATGCCTCATCCTCTTAACAACGTTCATGATGGATGGCAAAATGGGATGGATGCCTACAGTAAAGCAGATTTTACTACAGCATATAAAAACTTTCAGATAGCAGCAAATGCAAATCCTAGCTTTCAGGCGGCAAAGGATCTCGCTGCATTATCTCTCCATCCCACAAATAACAGCAGTGAGGGTCAATCAAATCCCACAAACACGATTACGATCGCCGGGGTGTCCATTGCTCTCTGGCAATTGGTGATTGCAGTCGTGGCGCTGCTTGCAGTGGTGCTATTGGCAATTACTTTGCTACTTGGTCGGTCCCGAACTCAGCACCAGCGATCTTTGGACGCTGATTTGGAGGAGGCCGATCGGCAGGCGACAATTGATGCGTCACAGATCGCAAAAATGGAGGCTACCCAGGGAGTTCAGACACAGCAATCGCCATATGAGCAGCCAATACAGCACAGTCCTGCCCTGGTGCCACCACAGTCTAGACCGACCCACTTGCCCTGTCCGCGCTGTGGGGAACTCGTGCCCAGGGGGGCAAATTACTGCACCAACTGCCGTTTGTCGCTTTCGCCCTCGGATTCTGGCCTGCATCTATGTCCCCAGGTGGCAAGCAGGCCTGCTGTGCCCACTCGTGCGCAGGCAGACCTACCTACAATGCCACCACAGGCTGCGCCAGTTATGCCTGCTGCTTCAATAGCAGAGCAGCCTACTATGGAGATATCGCCAAATAGCCTGCGTGAGCAGTCTGCTGATCTAGAAAAGACAGAACCTTACACCAGACAGCAGGTAAACGGTACTCCTTTCGAATTAGCAGTTGCCACACGTTCAGACCCTGGGATCAAGAGAAAATATAAGCCAAACGAAGATAGCCTCTTCGCTGCACAGGGATTAATTGACGAAGTGCCGAGTACTCATCCATACGGTCTGTTTGTAATTGCGGACGGTATGGGAGGACATGCCAATGGACAGGATGCAAGTCGTCTAGCGATTCAGAAGATCATCGAACATATATTGCCCAGATTGCTTAAGGATCCAAACGATGATTATGCTAAATTGCTGGTAGAAAGCATTCATAGTGCGAATCAGGCAGTACACCAGCGAAATATAGAGCAACGAGGTGATATGGGGACGACAGTGACTGGAGCATTAGTTGTTGATAACCTTGCCTATGTTATCAATGTCGGGGATAGCCGAACCTATCTCTACCATGAACCAGATGGGCTGAAAAAGATTACCAATGATCACTCTGTGGTGGCAAGCTTGGTCGAGGCTGGTATTATCAAACCCGATGATATCTATACCCATCCCAAGCGCAGTCATATTTACCGGAGTTTGGGTGAAAAGCCCAACGTGGAGGTCGACCTATTCAAGGTCCAGTTGCAGGAAGGTGATAAGTTACTCCTCTGTTCCGATGGCTTGTGGGATATGGTACGTGATCCAAAGATTGAAGATGTGATCAAGAGTGCTGCTTCGAATCCATCGACCATGAGCGATGCATTGATCCAGGCAGCTTTTGACGGCGGAGGAGAAGACAATGTGAGCGTGATTGTAATCCACTTTACAGAATCGGCAAAGGAGGCTGGCATGCCACGAATTCACTTGCTTGCCAAGCCCGATACTGTGCAGATGCCACAACTCTAAGGGGCTTAAATTGCCGCTCCTTCCTCGCTATGCTATAATCAACATAGCACTTTATGGCCTCCGCCCCATAAGGGCAGGGGGTTCCCCGCCTTCAGCGCGGAGGCTATTGTTGGGAGGAGAGATCTTCGTGTCAACACCAGCTAATGTTGGATATTTATATGCAGGTATTTTGTTTGCCGCAGGCTTTGTGTTTGTCGTTGCGATGACGGCACTGTCAAACCTGCTTGCCCCACATAAAAGAACCAAAGAAAAAGAACAAACATATGAGTCCGGTGAGACTCCCATTGGATCAGCCTGGGTCCAGTATCCACTAGGTTTCTATATCTTCGCTCTACTCTTTGTGGCCTTTGATGTAGATATCGTTTTTATCATCTCCTGGGCTGTTATCTTCAAACAACTTAGCCTATTTGGCTTTTTTGAAATCCTCTTCTTTATTGTTGTGCTCGTACTTGGACTGGTCTATGCATGGCGTAAAGGAGTGACCAAATGGATTTAGTACCTCGTTCAACCAATATTGCGAGTGCTACGACTGGTTACCGCGACCAGAATGCAGCACTAGCACGTGAACTGACTCCGATTGTACAGATCACTGGAAAGCCCGTAGTCCCTATTCCACAGAAAGGTGACTACCTAGGGTTGGAAGTTGAGCGTGAGCATCTTGTGGCTGTTTGCCGCTTCCTACGTGACCAGCTGGGCTTTGACCTATTAAGCTGTATTTCTGGCGTCGATATGCTTGATCACCTGGAAACGGTCTATCATATCCGCTCCGTCACACGCGGCCAAGTGATCCAACTCAAAGTGCGTCTTGACAGTCAGAAGCCGGAAGTTGATAGCGTGGTATCTGTCTGGTCGACGGCAAACTGGCTAGAGCGTGAGACCTATGATATGTTTGGCATTCGCTTTGCTGGCCACCCTGATCTGCGCCGTATGTTGCTCGATGATGATTTTGAAGGTTATCCACTGCTCAAGAGTTTCCATCAGGTGCCTTTGACGGTGAAGCCACATGCGACCACACAAGTTGACCCCAACATGGCCACTGCCGGGAATTTTCAGCAACGTAGTGTTGAGCATGTGGTGCAGAAGAAGTTGGGACAGGGAATGGAAGAACGCCTGCATCCAGGAACGCCAACTTTTGGTCACGCCTTTGAGGGCTACGCAGAAGAGGCTAATGTGCACGAGGCAAGGCCAGAAGGAGAGTCTGTACCGGGTAACAAGAACGAAGAGCATAAGGCAAGATGAAGCACAACTAGAATGCGAGCTAGTGCCATGCCTAAAACTAAAACACGGAAAAAAGGAACAGGCGGTGTTCGCTCTGTGCGGATGCATGGGGGACAAACTTCTCACTCCTCCTCGTCGCGACCTGCCGAGGCTGTTCCTATCAGGGATGCACAGCGGTTAAAACGGCCTGTTTCGGGGCAGCGGAGTTTGCAAAACCTGATGATGGCAGCAATGGTCGCACTCGGATGTTGGGGATTTGCGATCTCTTTTACCTTTTTTACCAACAACCCTGATCGCTATGTACTGGGTGCTATAGCAGCATTACTAGCATTGACATGGTCGGCCTACTTCGGCGTTCGCTTACGTAAATGGCAACAGAAAAGGTAAATTTACATACATATGAGGCAGCTTATGTCGACAAACCAAGACATTCATTCCGAGTTCAGAGACACTATCGAAGAGTTTCAACAGCAAGAGGGGCCACATTCTCAGGAAATGCTGCTTAACATGGGACCGCAGCATCCCAGTACTCATGGCGTCTTGCGTCTGGTCCTCAACCTGGAAGGTGAGACAGTTGTCGGATGTACCCCGGTCATCGGCTATCTGCACCGTGGCATCGAGAAAATTCTGGAGAATCGCCCGTTTATGGGTGGTATCCGGTATATGGATAATGCTGACTATCTCTCTCCTATGCTCAACGAGACCGCTTATGTGGGAGCAGTAGAGCAGTTGATGGGGCTTGAAGTACCTCGGCGCGCACAATACATGCGCTTGTTAACCAACGAGATGCAGCGTATTGCCAGCCACCTAGTGGCAGTTGGTACGTATTTGCTAGACCTGGGTGCCTTTACACCAGTCCTGTGGACGTTCCGCGATCGCGAAGGTATTCTCTCGCTCTTTGAGGCATTGGGTGGGAGCCGCTTCAATGTGAACTATCTGCGCGTGGGCGGTGTTCTACATGATTTTCCCAAAGGCTGGCTGAAAGAGTGCCAGGCATTTCTTGATCAGCTTGAGAAGAATATGGGCGAACTGGATCTGCTCATTACTGGAAACGAGGTTTTTGAATCTCGTACTCAGGGCGTAGGCTACGTTGATCCGCAGCAGGCATTGGCATATGGACTAACAGGACCGATGCTGCGTGCCAGCGGCATCAACTGGGATCTACGTGTGAACCGCCCGTACATGGCATATCGAGAAATTGCTGTCAATCCCCAAGTGCGGCAGGAGGGTGACTGCTATGCTCGCTATAAGGTTCGCATGCAGGAGATCATAGAGAGCATTCGTCTGTGTCGTGTGGCAATCGACAAATTGCCCGGCGGCCCTATCAGCACACGTACTCCTATTGCATTACGTGCGCCAAGAGGTGAAACCTACTTTGCGATTGAGAGCAGCAAAGGCGAACAAGGGGTGTACCTCATCAGCGATGGCAGTGAGTACCCCTGGCGTGCCAAGCTGCGCGGCCCTTCTTTTGTAAACTTGCAAATTCTGCCCGAATTACTGCGTGGTCACAAGATGAGTGACACAGTGGCGATTTTGGGTAGCCTGGATATAGTATTGGGTGAAGTTGACAGGTAACATCACATCTATTGGAGTTATCGTATGATTTTACAGTTAGCTGATGATATAGGGACGCAATTCTCGCAAGTTGATCTGCTGCAGTTTGTAGTCGCCTTCGTCTCAATCTTTGGCTTTGTCTTAACCAGTGCAGTAATCCTGGTACTTGCTGAGCGCAAGGTGATGGCTTGGATGCAGGATCGCTACGGTCCTCTGCATACCGGACCCTGGGGCTTGCTACAAACGGTTGCAGATATGGTGAAGTTGCTCTTAAAAGAGGACATTCATGCCAGTAAGACAGACAAGGTACTTTTCCTGATTGCGCCGTCCGTTTTTATTGCTCCAGTCATTGCATCTTTTGCGGTCCTGCCTCTCTCACCGTATATCCAGCTGCCAGGTATTCCTCTGGCGACAGGTCTCGTCTTTCTGGTAGCTATGAGTTCAGTGGATGTAGTAGGCGTGATCATGGCAGGCTGGAGTTCGAACAACAAATATGCGCTAATTGGTGGCCTGCGCTCTGCCGGGCAGATGATTTCCTATGAGCTACCACTGGTGCTAGCTCTAGTTGGTGTGATAATGCTGACAAGTGTGCTTGCTGGTCAGCCTGGCTATCCTAAGTCCGCTAGCGATGGCATCGGTACAATCTCATTTATAGAGATTATGCAGTTCCAGAATGTCTGGCACCATACGGGCATAGCAGTGCTCGACTTTATTTTCGACGGCTTTACACCATGGGCTTGGTTCATCCTTGTCCAGCCATTAATGCTTATTATCTACTATACCTGCGGCCTGGCAGAGACAAACCGTGCACCTTTCGACTTGCCAGAAGCTGAGTCGGAACTGGTTGCGGGCTACCTGACAGAGTACAGCGGGCTACGCTGGGCAATGTTCTTCCTGGGTGAATACGGCAATATGACGATTGTGTCAGCGACAACTGCCTACATGTTTCTGGGTGGTTTCTCCGGTCCCGGGGTGAACTTCCTGACAGGTCTGCACAGCGTTCTATGGGGCTTCGTTGGTAACCTCCTGGCTGTACTCTACTTCCTGCTCAAAGTCTATGGCCTGTGCTTCGTCTTCATCTGGGTTCGCACAACATTACCACGCCTGCGTGCTGACCAGTTAATGCAGTTTGCCTGGCTGATCTTGATGCCAGTAACTCTGGCCAATATCGTCGTTGTGGCTCTGCTCTACTTCGTGTTAAGCTGGGCACCTGTCTGGATCTATCTGGTAGTAGTAGGCGCAGTGAACTGGCTAGCATTCATTGGCTTTATCTTCCTGATAGGTCGTGTTACCACGACCACGACGCGCCATGCTCAGGCTCCCGCCATCCGTGCACAGCTGCGTACGAAGCCGAAGCCGACGGTTCCGGCCATACCATTGCGTGATGCTGTTCCTGCTCGTGTTGCACAACTTCCTCAAGCTCAAGGTATAGGAGCTGCAAGCGGTAGCGAGTAATTGCCTATGACAAAGGACACACAGAGCGTGGCAAGCAGGGCAGAGCAAATCTACTGATCCCCGCAGCAAGCTGCGGGGAAGTTCATCGATAAAATGCTAGTATCCCATAAAAATTTACAGAACTCGACCCAGCCCCTCGGTTTTAACCAGGGGATGAACCCCCAAAGGGGGCACGGTGGGTCTACCTCTTTTGGGGCTTGGGTAGAGGGGATACACGTTTGCTGAAAACATATTCATTCTGCACCACCACTTTTATG